>Ga0075878_109_pt1 | contig 45222 bp, 41 predicted proteins | sample RifGroA1_FD_68301 | JGI IMG/M metagenome (GOLD analysis project Ga0075878, IMG submission 68301) | Parcubacteria bacterium GW2011_GWA1_44_13
AGGAACTTATACCATCCCCAATTAACCTCTTCGCATGTTGCTAAAAATATCGGCTACAACTTTAAGAAAAATCCTCAATGAATCCCGATTCACCTCAGATTTTTCTTTTCGTTTCACCAAATATTATTAGCAACAAACACGAAGGACTTAATTGGGGATGGTATTACTGCCAGAAACGATACCACAAGACCCTTGTTTACGCAATGCCAGCAGACTGATATACTAATAGACATATGAATCCCGTTAGAGATAACTCAGTTATGTTTCTGGCACTAATTGGATATAATGAAGTTACTACTATTAGCAGTTTAATATAATCAAGGTACGGAAATTTAATAATTTCCTATCTCTAACGGGATGAAAACCATTTTTGAAACATTTAAAAAGAGCATTTACAATCCAGTTTTTTATCAGAATGCGGTTACAACGCCTTTGTCTGATATTGTTCGTTATTATATAAAGTTCTCGCTTCTTCTTTCTGTTGCAATGACAGTTTACCTAGGAGTAGCGCTCGTTCCGCAAGGGATTAGATTTGTGAAAGAGCACGCGCCAGAGTTGGTAAAAAGTTATTTTCCAGCCGAGCTCACTATTAATATTGAAAAAGGAATCGCATCCGTGAATGTAAAGGAGCCGTACATTATTCTAGGCAAGAATGGTTCGCAGGCTGTTTTGAAAGAGCAGGGGCTTGAGAGCATGCTTGTAATAGACACAAAAAACGAGTTCAATAAAAATAAATTTGATGAGTATAAAACATTCGCTCTTCTCACAAAAACAGAAATCGTAACAAGGAGCAACAATGGTCAAATTACAATTCAAGATTTGCGCGCCGCGCCAGACGCGTCTATAAATCAGGAATGGTTGCTATCGTGGGTAGAAAAAACAAAGGACTCGCTCGGCACCATTGTGTTCGTCGGAATTATTGGAACATTCATCGCAATGTTGTTTGGTTATCTGAAATATTTTATAGTGCTCCTTTTGTTCGCTCTTATCCCGCGTCTCATCGCATATTTAAAAAAGATGCCGTTGTCATACGGTGGAGCATACAGGATTAGTCTGTATGCAATAGTTCCGGCACTCGCGCTTAAAACACTCATCAATATTCTAGGCGTGTTCTTTATTCCAGCATACTTTACCCTCCTTGTATTTATGCTCATTGTCGCGATAAATATGAAAGAATCAGAAGAGCCGACATTGTTTGAAACTAAATAAAAATATGTATACAAATATTCCATCAGACGAGGCTATTGCAAAAGTTGTAGAGAACTTGAAGGAGCGCAACATTCACGCGATTGTTGTGGATACAAAAGAGGAAGCGCTGGAAGAAATTAAAAAACTTATTCCAAATGGCAGTTCCGTGATGAACGGTTCCTCAACAACACTGAATGAGATTGGTTTTGTTGACTATCTAAAAGATGGGAAGCATGGGTGGGACAATGTGCATGAAAATATTTTGAGCGAAAAAGACAAAGCGAAACAGGCGCGCCTTCGCAAGGAGTCTGTACTCGCGGATTATTTTCTAGGTAGCGTGCATGCCATCACAGAAGCTGGGCAACTTATGATTGCTTCCGCTTCGGGAAGCCAGATTCCAAGCTATGCATTCACTTCGGACAATGTGATTTGGGTTGCGAGCGCAAACAAAATCGTCGCCGACCGCGAGGCGGGCTTCAAGCGCATTGAGGACTATGTTTTTCCGCTAGAAAACAAACGCATGCAAGGTGTCGGCTACCCCGGAAGCACCATCGGTCGCGTGCTCGTCATTGAACGTGAAATAATGCCCAACCGCCACCTCACGCTCATTCTCGTGAAGGAGAAACTAGGATTCTAGTTGAGTAATATCCGTTTTGAGTTTTCGCCAAATAATAATCCCGAGCGCAAAGAGAATTGTTGAAATAGTTGCGGATAAAATGCAGTAAATGCAAAATGCTTTGATAAGAAATTTTTGTACGTAGATGAAGTATGCCGATGAGAGAAAGCCAAGCGTTGTTGCGATTGGGATGAGCTTTGCAATTAGGAGATTTTTAGTATCCATATAAAGGAGCGCAAGAAAGCCAATGCCGAGATAAAATAGAACACCCCAAGCAGCAAGAGGCACCCCAAACATAACAGAGTAAGGAGATTTTGACACAGTGTCGCACCCACTCGTGATGAAGCAAGGGATTGGCGCGCCGGATACACGTTTTGCTAGAAGAAATGCTGAGTCGGTGAAGCCAACAAGCGCGAGCGCGATGATAGCCCAAAGAATCCAATTAGGGGTGCGTGATTGCATAATCAATGAGAGCTTTAAGCTCCTGCGCGGAGCGAGGACTGTCGGACTTTTTGCCGTTTATAAAGAAAGTAGGAGTCTGATTTACTTGCGAAAGTTTCCCACTCTTCAGATCACGCTCAACCTTTGCTTTGACTGCGTCGCTTTTTACATCAGTTTTGTACTGCTCAATATTGAGACCAAGCTTTTGCGCGTAGCCCTCAAAAGTTATTTGGGCGCTCACGCTCTCTGACCACTCATCCTGATTTTTGAAAAGCATATCCGCCATTTCCCAAAACTTTCCTTGTTTTCCGGCCGATTCAGATGCGTATGCCGCAGGAAGCGCATTTTTGTGCTGTGGAAGAGGGAAGTGGCGATAAGTGAAAGAAATTTTATCCTTGTACTCAGCAAACATTTCTTCAAGCATTGGGTAGTAGGCCCCGCACGCAGGACATTGGAAGTCGCTGTATTCTGTGAAGGTCACTTTTGGCGATTTTGAACCTTTTGTCCAGTCGGATTCGTCCAAAGGAAGGCTCATTGTGCCGTCTTTGCGAGGGAGCTCAGCTGGCGCGCCTGTGGCTACCTGATATGCGCCGATTCCCGCAATAGCGACAACGAGCGCCGCCGAAAACCAAATAATCATTCTTTTTTGTGTATCCATAATATGTGTATGGTAGCAGTTTTTTTGTCCCTAGCAAAGGGTTGTTATATTTTTACGAAGGGCGGTCCTTCGTAAAATTCGCCCAACGAGGATAAGTCGTGTAGAATAGGAGGATGAAATACCAAGGACATTCAAACGAAGGTGAGACCGCGGTTGATACCAAGCGCGTGGAGGAGTATATCGCAAAAATGCGTCGCGCGATGAGCGACAGCGCGTACGCTCTTCCAGAAGCATCACTTCGTTTACCGTTTGATGAAAATCTTCTAAAGAAATCAAAAACACTTGCAAGCAAACTTGCTGGACCGAAGCTTGCGTATATTTTGGACATTGGCATTGGCGGTTCAAACCTCGGAGCGAAAGCGCTCTACGAGGCAACCGCCGGAACAATGGATGCTCACACGCCGTTCGTGCCAAAAATGCTTTTTGCGGATACCTGCTCGCCTGAACTTCTTTCTGATATTACAGAATTACTTTTGGAAGAGGTGTCGGACAAGGACGAAATTATTATTATTGTCGCAAGCAAGTCAGGGACAACCACTGAAACAATTATCAACGCGTCCGTGCTTGTCAGCGCGCTTGAGCAAAAGTTTGGATCGCTTGCAGACCGTATTGTGTGTATCACTGACGAAAAGTCGCCACTTTGGATTATGGGAGAGGAACAAAAATTTCATTTGCTTCCAGTTCCAAAAATGGTCGGTGGGCGATTCTCTGTTTTTTCGCCAGCAGGAGTGTTTCCGCTTTTGTGCGCGGGTATAGAAGGGGAGGCGCTTATGCGAGGAGCGCAGTCGGTCATAAACGACGCTATAGAAGGAGGAGCAGAGAGCAGTTCATTCAAATTCGCGCGCGATATTATCACGTGGCATGAACAGGGCAGAGTGGTGTTTGATTTTTTTGTGTTTCATCCAGAGCTTGAGTCCGTGGGTAAATGGTACCGCCAGCTTTTTGCGGAAAGTATTGGGAAAGAAAAAACAATGGACGGCGCGCACACGACGCATCGCATGGTGCCCACGGTTTCCATTGGTTCAACTGACCTGCATTCCGTGGAGCAGATGAACCTTGCTCAACCAAATATCTTCGCGCGTTTTCTTGTGCGCGCGCATGCTCCTCACTGGGAACACCAGTTTTTGGCGGAGGACAAAGTATTTGCTCCTCTTGTTCCGGGAATTTCCCGTCGCGCGCCGTGCGAAATTCTTGACGCAATTTACAAAGGGGTGACGGAAACATACAAGAAACGCGGAGTTTCATACGGCGAGATTTTACTCACCGATCTTGACCCAGAATCCCTTGGCGCGCTTATGCAGTTTATGATGTGCACAACGATGCACCTTGCGAACCTGCTAAATATCAATGCATTTGACCAACCAAATGTGGAGGCATACAAGGAGGCAACAAGGAGGATTTTGAGCGGGAAGTAGTTGGTAACGAAGTTGCCAAACATTTAACATGTGACATTTAACAAAGAACGCCACTTGCCGAAGGCAAGTGGCGTTCTTTCGTATTTAGTCAGCTGTCCGCGAAGTAGCGTCACTTGTCAAATGTTCCCCCATTTATGATATAATACATCTATTAGCAACCATTAATATTTTATTTATGAAGCACATTGGAAAATACGCAGGTGTACTCGCAATTCTTGCCATGCCAGCAATCACTTTCGCAGAGGGTGGGCTAAATGGCACATTGCAAACATTGATAGTCATTGAGGACAGCTCAAAGATGCTTGAAATGATTTCGCTCTGGGCGACACTCATTGTTGCTTTTGCAACAAGCGCAATGGTGTGGGTAGGTGGGCGGCACATGCACGGCGGGGTTTTCGGAAAGGTTTTAACTTTTTTTAGCATAGGTATGACGCTCATCTTTCTTGGGGTTGCCACAGAGGTGCCGTGGCTCCAAAACTTTGACCGTCTCTATTTAAAGATGGTTCACGACTCGCTATATATTATCGGTTACATACTTATGGGCATTGCCGCAAGCAAGCTTCTCAAGGTTATTAAAGGCGAATAAATACTACTATTATGGATCAAGCAGAACAATATAAAGCAGTGATGTCAGAGATTATTGCAAAGCAGAGCATCATCCTCGGCCCTGATATGGCTGTGGCGCGTGCGAAGAAAGTTTCTGGCATTGAGATTGGGGGAAAGGGTGAGGTGCTCGGCATTGATGGCGACGCCGCAGACGCGCTCAAGCGCCTTATAGACACATACGTGGAACTCTCGGGGCAGATTGTGAAAAACGCGCTCGGGCCAATCTTTACAAAATATCCAGACATAGAACAGCGTCATTGAGGAATTCCTTTATGTTTTCTCCAGAGTTAATCCCAATTATCACAATTTTGGTTGCCATATATATTGTGGTGGTCGCTCTTTCGTATTGGGGGGTTCACCGAATCAAGCGAGGCATCTACGCGAAGGATTCAGAAATGAAACGCCGTCTTTATGAGCTTGCGATATTGAAAGAGATATCCGACCGCACAGGTTATTCGCTTAATATTCAAAAAATCCTAGACGTTATTGTCGGGTCTCTGAATCAGTTTCTTGAATACAGCGCTGTGTCGTATATGTTGCTTGAACCGTCAAAAGTTGTGTTCAAGGCAGACATTGAGAAGTCAGTTTCCACTCAATTTATAAAAGATGTTCGCACGCGTATGCTAGGTTCACTCTCAGCTCTTCTTGGCCGTGACCTTTCTAGCGCAGTTGTGGAGGAAACGATAACAGGCGCAATAATGATTGACGCTCTTGAAGAACCTGTGCGTTCGTATTTTAACATCCCTCTCGTTATTGGAGACCAACTCGTAGGAGTGCTTACCGTTTCTCATACAAAAGCCGGTTTGTATAAAGAATCCGAGATGGAAATTCTTTACAAAATAGTGAACCAAGCTTCGCAGGCGGTAGGCAAGCTTGAGGAAGTAGTGAAGACAGAGCAAGGCAAAATCGCCGCCATGCTTGAGAGTATGCTTGAAGGAGTGGTGATGACAGACAAGGACTATCACGTTATCGCAGCAAATCCTGCGTCAAAAATAGTCATTGGGTACAAAGGCGAAGCCGTGCCAACGATTTTTAATTTTATGGACGCATTCAAGGGCGTGCTTGATATCAGAGGCAAGCTTGAAGAGGCAATTAAGCTGGACAAGATACTCACGATAGATGAAGTATTTTTTGGCGGGAAATATTATCAGGTTGTCGTGTCTCCAGTGAAATCAAATGTTGGCGTCACCAAGGGCGAAATTTTGGGAGGAGTTGTTATCTTCCACGATGTTACGCACGAAAAAGAAGCGGAGAAAATGCGAAGCGACTTTACGTCAATGATGGTACACGAGCTTCGTTCTCCGCTTGGAAACATAAAAAAAATCGGCGAAATGATGCGTTCATCAAAAGTTTTGGAGGACAAGCAGGCGTCTAGCGAGTATGTTTCAATGCTCTACGAGAGCTCGTCTTCAATGCTTGACCTCGTGAATGATTTGCTTGATGTGGCAAAGCTGGAGTCAGGAAAGTTTTCCATTGAGAAAAGTTCGGTGGATATAAAAGAAATACTTTCCGAGCGTGTGAAGTTTTTTGAAACCTCAGCGCGCGACGCGGGCATAAACATGAGTCTGCTTGTTGCCGAAGGTGTTCCAAACAGTGTTTCAGTTGACGCAAAAAGAATTACGCAAGTTCTAAACAATCTTTTTTCAAATGCGTTGATATACACATTGAAAGGCGGTACTGTAACAGCAATTTGTTTTTTGCACAAAAAAGGTCAAACGATATCCGGTGAAGCGCAGGCGGTGTCCGCGCCGTGGATTTCTGACAGTATGTCTGGGGACACGACTATTCTTCCAGACAGCGTGGTTGTGGCAGTTACGGACACAGGAGAGGGTATTACACCCGAAAATATTGAGAAACTTTTTAATAAATTCACACAGTTCGCCTCAAGCGCGCGAGATTCTGAGCACAAAGGCACCGGGCTCGGACTCGTGATTGTAAAAGGAATCGTAGAGGCGCATGATGGAGTCGTCAGGGTCGGCTCAAAACTGAAGTCAGGGAGCACCTTTTATTTCACTATTCCTCTTTAGAACCAGTTTGTGGTACAATAAATATCACATATGACAAAAAAAATACTGATTATTGATGACGACAAAATCTTTTCAAAGATTCTTCGTGATGGTTTGGTTGCCGGCGGGAACGGAAAGTACGAAGTCGTGACGGCTTTTGATGGAGAGGAAGGCTTTGAGGTGGCTATGAAGGAGAAGCCAGACCTAATAATGCTTGATATGATGATGCCAAAGGTTACTGGTATAGAATTTTTGAGAAAATACCGCAAAGAGGAGTCTGGAAAGAACACGCCGGTTATCGTAGAGACACAGCTCTCTGATTTGGAAAAAATGAGCGAGGGCGTGGAGCTAGGAGTCCGTGGGTACATTATCAAGTCGGATTATTCTCTGGACACGATTTTGCGACAGGTGGAGGATATCCTTAAATAGTTTTTAGTTGATAGGTGTTAGTTTGTAGATGGTTGCACATCTCTTTTCCCTAACAACTACAACCTAAAACTTAAAACCTAATCAAAATGGAAGATTCAAAAACAAAACTATTTAAGGCATTAACAGTATTTACTATGCTTGGCGCAGTGCTTGTTGGAGCGATGGTTATTTCTGAGGTCAAAGGATACCGTTTCATTGGCGGAGGTGTTTCCGCGACAAACACAATTTCCGTTTCTGGAGAAGGTGAAGTATTCGCCGCGCCAGACATCGCAAACATTTCATTTACAGTTCGCGAGGAAGCAAAAAAAGTTTCTGACGCGCAGGATAAGGTGACCGCAAAAGTAAAAACAGCTCTTGCTGGTGTCAGGAAACAAGGTGTTGCTGATAAAGATATAAAAACTCAAAATTACAGCTCGTATCCAAAGTACGAATGGCAAGAAGGAACAGTTTCCTGTTTGGGGTTGAATTGTCCTCCTTATCGCCCAGGCAAGCAGGTGATTGTTGGATACGAGGTTTCGCAAACAGTAACTATCAAGGTTCGTGATTTGGAGAAAGCGAACGCTATTGTGGACGGACTCGCGACTGCCGGTGTGACGGAAATGCAAGGACCAAACTTTGCTATTGATGACGAGGACGGTTTGAAAGCCGAGGCTAGGAAGATTGCTATAGAAAAAGCGCGCGCAAAGGCAGAGGTGCTCGCTCGCGACCTTGGTGTTACGCTTGTTCGCGTGGTGTCGTTCTCAGAGGGTGGGTACTATCCAATGTATGCTCGCGCGACTTCTGTAAGTATGGAGAAGGGGATGGGAGGTGATTCTTCAATGCCAGAGATTCCACAGGGTGAGGAAAAAATCACATCAAATGTGACAGTGACGTACGAGATTAGGTAGGGGGACATGTGACATTTGACCATTGACGTTTAACAAAAATGGACACACAAGGGGGCGTTGCCTACGGCAACGCCCCCTTGTTGACTTTTTCTGTCCCAAAGAGTATAGTAAATGAAAGCCCTGCGGGGCTGTTTTTTAAACAAGAACTAACAACATCATGCAATTTATTGAATACATCAAGGAGTCTAAAGGAGAGCTAGCGCACGTTACCTGGCCAACGCGCAAACAAGCGATTGCTTTTACCGTGCTTGTTATAGTTCTTTCGGTTTTGACATCTCTTTATCTTGGAGCATTTGACACATTGTTCACAACCATTATTAAAAAGTTTTTCGTTCGCTAATTTTTTAATTTTAAATCTATGGCAAAACAAGAAACAACAGGTGAGCGAAATTGGTACGCAATCCACACCTATGTGGGTTACGAAAATGCTGTGCTCCGCAATTTGAAACAACGCATTGAATCCCTCGGCATGGAGGACAAGATTTTTAACGTGCTTGTTCCAATGGAAAAGAAAATCAAAGTAAAGGGAGCAAAGCGTGTGGAGGTGGAGGAAAAGATTTACCCAGGGTACATTCTTGTGGATATGATTGTTACCGACGATTCATGGTATGTGGTGCGAAATACTCCTCGCGTGACTGGGTTCGTTGGCGCTGGGGTAACACCAGTTCCTCTAGCAAAGCACGAAGCAGACGCGCTCTTTGCTCGTATGGCAGAGTCCACACCAAAGCACAATGTTGACCTAGTAGTTGGAGATCAAGTTACTATTGTAGACGGTCCGTTCAAGGATCTTGAAGGCAAGGTTGCCGAGGTTGACAGTGAGCGTGGACGCGCAAAAGTTCTCGTTTCAATGTTTGGTCGCGAAACGCCTGTGGAGCTAGATTTCCTTCAGATTCATAAAATCTAGGGCGGGGTTGAAAAAGAAAGCAAACTAAGGTAGACTCAGCAAATTCTACAATTTAACTAAAATAGCAATTTAAACAGATGGCAAAGAAAATAACAAAAAAAGTAAAAGTAGTCATCCCCGCAGGCAAGGCAACCCCTGCGCCTCCTTTGGGGCCCGCGCTCGGTCAGGCAGGTGTGAACATCGGTGAATTCGTCACAAAATTCAACGATGCAACAAAGGACAAGATGGGGGATATGGTTCCTGTAGTCATTTCTGTATACGAGGACCGTACTTTCTCATTTGTAATGAAGACCCCTCCAGCATCTGGACTCGTTATCAAAGCGTCTGGTGTGGCCGGTGGCTCAAAGAAGCCAGGCACGAGCAAAGTTGGCTCAATCACCAAAGCACAGCTCCGTGAAATCGCAGAAAAGAAAATGCCTGACCTTTCCGCAAACGACGTGGAAGCAGCAATGAAAATCATTGCCGGAACAGCGCGAAGCGCAGGGATTGAAGTGAAGTAATGTCTTAAAATTTTAAAGTAAAGCCCGCACAAACTGAAAGTTTGTGCGGGCTTTACTTTTTGGAAAGTTTAGGGCAGTATTTGGAGCAGGAAGTTATCTGTTATTTTAAATCAACAAAAGGAGTTCTGTCATGAAAAATCCCCGCAAAGGTATTTTTTCGCTTGATTGCTGTACTCAGGATCGCTTGATTCCCGACTATGCGCAACTGGGAATACTAGTGAAATCGCTACGTGAAAATTTCGGTTACACAATCTCTCTTGTTTCGGGTTCGTACGACATGCTCCACATCGGGCATTGCCGGTACCTTCGCGAGACCAAGCTCCGGGCTGACATTTGTATCGTTGGGTTGGACAGTGATGCGAAGATTCAGAAAAGAAAGGGGCCTAATCGTCCTATTGTACCGCAGGATGAACGAATCGAAATGCTCACACACACCAGGTATGTAGACATTGTCACTCTGAAAGAGGCATCCGACGAAAAATGGAAACTCATTAAGGTCGTGCGTCCAGATGTTTTGGTTATTTCCGAACGTATGGACTATGACGATGGAGAAAGGGAGGCGCTTAAAGCCTTGTGTGGCGAAGTTGTCTTGCTTGAATCTCAAGCGACAACCTCTTCGAGTGCAAAGATTCGGAAACTGCAGATTGAAGTCCTGCTTCCAGCTCTTGCTGAAATGCAAACTGCAATCACAAAAATAAGGGAGTCAACAAAATGACAAAACGTACCGTAATAGTTGCGTATATCCCTGTGCTCCATCGCGGGTATTTTGATTTTTTGAATACCTGCACTGAAGCATTGGAGCTGTTTGTTATTGGCCCCGAATTTGCCGCTGGGTTTGCAGACATGGATTACATAGTGCGAAAGGATGCCATTCGTGCATTAACTGCAGATGTAGTTGCGGACGCAATCAGTATCTCGCAATCGTTGCTCCTATCTTGCAGAGTTCTCGACCACAGACTCGCGACTGTTCTCCAGGAAGAAGGTGCCCGTATTATTCTTTTGGACGAGGACATTACTCGTGCTGTTGCGCAAAAGTATTTTTTGAACAACGAGGTGGAGTTCAGAACAGCATTTGTGCGGTGGCATCGCGATAATGTCGAGGAGAAAAAATCGGTCGCAGTTCATCGTTCGGTTCCTGTCTCAGAATTTGATCGGGAAATGACGAAGCGTGCGTACGAAGAGGCGAGCAAAAGTGCTGATTGGTGGCGACAGGTTGGTGGTGTCCTTGTGCAAGATGGCGCCCCAATTATCATTACCCACAATCAGCACGTTCCCGACGAGCAAATGCCGTACGTTTTTGGAGACCCGAGGAGCATCTTTAAGCGCGGGGTGCATCTGGAGCTTTCAACCGCCGAGCACGCGGAGAGCGTGCTTATCGGCGAAGCTGCGGCATTGGGTATTTCAACTCGCGACGCGTGGCTCTATGTGACCACGTTTCCGTGTCCTCCGTGCGCGAAACTTATTGCGCGGGCGGGTATCTCTCGTTGCTATTTTAGCGAGGGGTATTCGGTTCTCGACGGCGAGCAGGTTATGAAGTCGAAGAAGATGGAACTGATCTTTGTTGAAAGGTAAAAAAAGTTCAGAAGTAGAAAAAAGCCCCCGCCGATATTTGGCAGGGGCTTTGTTTTTTACAGCAGTTACATTATCCAACCTTTACCCGCACCCCTTTGTGGTCTGGCTTGTCAGCGTCTCCGACAACGAGGTGCGCATGGAGGTGGTCCACGCTTGCTCCGTTGTATCTGGTTTCACCAAACCGCAAAAGAAGCGTCCCACCGCGTATCCCGTACTCTTTTCTTGCCCAAGTAATCAACTCGAAAAGTTCCGAGAGATGGTCGCTTTCGGCAGGAGGAAGAACGATGTGTTGAAGGTAAACAAAGAGCAAGTGTACGCGAGCCCCATTGTAAGGGAAGGCGTTCTCTGTTACCAGCCAGTGCGCGCCTTTTTTCAAGATGGGTTTTGGGTGGTATTTCAAGAAATGCTCCTGACAAAATGGGCAGACACCATCGTGAACAATTTGCTCCATCACAGCCATTTGCTCTTCCGTGCGCGCATGAGCAAGATTCACGTGCATGGGTTTTTCTTTTTGCATATAGCCCTCCTTATATTGCGACAGGAATTTCTTTGATTGCCGGGTGGGGATGATAATCGTCCCCGAGAACAAAGTGTTCCTTCCGGAAATCAAAGAGGTTCGTGACACTGGTGTCCATGGTAACGGTAGGAAACCTTCTTGGTTCACGGGAAAGCATTTTCTTTACTGCATCAACTTGGTTGACATAAATATGCGCGTCCGAGAACGAAACAACAAGTTGATGTGCTTTGAGACCGAGGACATGCGCAAGAGCCATCAAAAGAGCGGCGTATTGTGCAATGTTCGCGGGGTCGCCAACGGTAACATCTGCCGACCTTTGAAACATGTGAAGAATTAACTTACCGTTTATAACACGAACATGAACCCATCCATGACACGGAGCCACGACGACTTTCTGAGCTTTGCCTTTACCGCGCCCGACGTATTGGGGAATCCACGGTGAAACAAAGTGGGTACGCAAGTGCGGGTACTCGGTGATTTGCTCAACAATGTGTTGCCACTGGTTGAACGTTCCGCCGTCTACCATTGGGAAGTCATGGAACGCAGGACCATACGATCCAGGCCCAAGGTCTCCCGTCATGAGTCCGCGCTTTGAGCACTTTGCTTCTGTTGCCCACGGGCTCCACCATTTGCACCCAAATTTCTCGAGAGTGGAGAGTGTCCGCCCTCCGTTAACGAAGCAAAAAATTTCGCCAATGGCCTGTTTCCAGAAAGAGCTTATATCCCGCTCGGTAATGAGAGGGAAGCCGTTATTGAGATTGAAGTGCAGTGACGGTGGGGCGATAAAAGTAATCGCATCCGTTTCCTGCTGGGTTTCAGTGACTTCCCCGTGATCAAGGATAAACTGTAGCAGGTCCCGATATTGTGTATCGGGCTTGCGGTCTGCATAAGGAATCATGTTCATTGTTGCCTCCGTTTTGTTGGTTTATGTAATTGAAAGGGACTTTGTTGCCTGATTGATTTATATCAGAAAAATCGTATTTGTCAACATTTGGTTTATGCTACACTTTAGCTCAATGGAGCTCAGGATAAAAAAACTTCACCCCGATGCAAAAATTCCCACCTACGCGCACGCAGGCGATGCTGGTTTTGATTTGTATGCGATAGAAACTGTAACAATTCCTGCTGGTAATCGCGCGCTTGTTGGCACTGGCATCGCGATGGAAATTCCCGATGGATACGCGGGGCTTGCTTGGGACAAGAGCGGACTTTCAAATAATCATGGCTTGAAAACTTTGGGTGGAGTTATGGATGCGGGATACCGCGGAGAAATAAAAGTTGGCGTGGTAAATTTAGGAGAGAGGGATTACACGATTGAGGCCGGACACAAAATCGCTCAGGTGGTTATTCAAAAAGTTGAACGCGCTGAAATAAAGGAAGTCGCGGAGCTCTCGGACACTCCGCGCGGGCATGGCGGATTCGGAAGTACTGGGAAGTAGTTCGTTCGCGTGTCTCGTGTTATCATTGTTTTAACTATGACTACGAAAAAAGCGCCACTTATTATTATTGATGGAATAGACGGGTCTGGAAAGTCCACACAAACAGAGCTTCTCAAGGAGCGATTTTCTGACGGGCAGATTATTTTTTCACGCCAGCCGGGCGGGACACCTCTTTCTGAAATGATTCGCGATGTTTTTTCTTCCGTGGAAGCCGTGGAGGCAAGCGCAAGCACGCAGTTCTTTCTAATGTGGGCATCGCGAACCAATTGGTTGGAAAAAGTGGTGATTCCAAATACAGAAAAAGGAACTCCTGTTATTTCAAATCGCGGAGACTCTGCCACGTACGCGTACCAAGTTTACGCTCGCGAAGCGCCAGAGCTTGAAGAAACATTTTGGAGAATAAGAGATTTTGTTATGGATAAACACAAGGCAAAGGTGCATATCATTATTGATATTCCAGCGAAGGAAGCTCGTCGAAGAATGAATTTGGACAAAAATCGCGTAAAGTCGCTTTTTGATTTGAAACCGCTTGATTATCACGAGCGCGCGCGAGCAGGCTTCCGCGCATTTTCAGAGAAACTCCCAGGACAGGTGATTATTGTAGATGGCGACCGCGATCGCGAAACAATCCATAAAGAGGTGTACGCTATCGTCCACAACGCCTGCGGATTCTAGTGTCTCAATCTGTGACTAATAGTTTCATCTTGTTTTTCACACTATACACGTATAATATACTATAGTATATTATACGTGTATAGTTAATATTATGAAAAAATACGACAAAGGAGAAATAGCGGAGATAGTATTAAGGACGCTTCTTGCAGCGGGGTTTATCGCATTTGCTATAGCGATGCCAAACGCGGTGCAGATTTTTAAATATTTTGATCCAAAAAATGCGCGAGACCGCGCGCGAATAAAAAACTCGGTAATACGCCTTGAGCGAGCGGGGTTTGTTAAGCGGAAGGACGGCAAAGGAGGAGTATTTATGCTGACCGAAAAGGGAAGAGAGAGAGCGATGCGCTATGCGATAGCGCAGATGAAGATTGTTGAACAAAAAAAATGGGACAAAAAGTGGAGACTCGTGATGTTTGATGTGCCCGAGAAGAAGAAGCAGGCTCGACGAGCAATAAATTTTGCGCTAAAGAGACTTGGCCTCATCCAGTACCAAAAGTCGGTATTCATCACGCCATTTCAGTGTGAGAAGGAAATAGATTTTGTTGGTGAGTGTTTTGGTATTCGCGATAATATTCGCATTATTACTGCTACAGAAGTTGAGAAGGTCGCCTCACTTAAAAAGGTCTTCAATATTTAGATAGATTAAAAACCAAGACAAAAAACTAAACTGAAGCCACTATGTACGTATTTGGCCGATAGTATAAAATACGTGTATAGTGGTTTTTTGTTTTGATTGGGGCGTGGTATGCTCATTTCATTAAAGAGATGAAAGAAAAAATTGAAGCAATAGTTGCAGAAGCGCTGGAGGCGATTGGCGTAAAAGCTGGTGTGGTGCATGTAGAACGCCCAGCGGATTCGTCTCATGGCGACTATTCCACCAACACTGCTTTGGTGTACGGCAAAAAAACAGGTGTTTCTCCGCGCGAGCTCGCAGGAAAGCTTGTTGAAAAAATATTGGAAACCTCGTCAGACGAAATTGAAAAGATAGAGGTTGCAGGTGCTGGATTTATCAACTTTTTTCTCACGAGTTCAGCGCTAGAATCCGCTCTTGAAAAAGGTCAGACCTTTTCCAAGAGCGATGAGAGGGTGAATATTGAGTTTATTTCTACCAATCCTACAGGAGAGCTTCACATTGGGCACGGACGTTCAGCGTTTTTTGGCGATGCGCTCGCTCGCGTCCTTACGCTTGCAGGCAAAGAAGTAACGCGCGAATTTTATATCAACGACTCACGCGAAAGCAATCAGATTCGTGAGCTTGGAAAGACTGCGCTAGGAAAAGGAGAGCAGTACAAAACTCCCGAGCTTGAGGAAAAAATAAATAAGTTGGATTTTAATGGGATGTCTGAAGAAGAGGCTGGTGTGAAGCTTGCGCACGCTGTGCAGGAAAGCAATCGTAAATTTATTGAAAAAGGACTCGGCGCGCATTTTGACGTGTGGTATTCCGAAGACAAAGAGCTTCGCGCGAGTGGTGCAAATGAAAAAATGTTGGAGAGATTGAAATCGCGTGGTCTCACGTATGAAAAAGAAGGCGCGTTGTGGTTGAGGACCAGCGAGTACGGCGACGATGAAGACCGAGTCGTTGTTCGTTCCGATGGCACGATGACATATTTCGTCGCCGATATAGCGTACCATCAAAATAAATTTGATAGGGGATTTCAAACCATAATAGATGTGTGGGGAGCGGATCATCACGGGCATGTGAAGCGAATGCAATCTGTTGGGCGAATGCTCGGCTGGCCTAAAGCGCAAAATGATGCCGACCAGCCAGTAGTGTTTATTGCGCAGATGGTATCGCTCAAAGAAGATGGCGTCTCATCAAAAATGTCCAAGCGCGCGGGCAACGTGATTTTGCTACGCGACCTCGTGGAAGAGTTTGGCATTGATGTTGTGAGATGGTTTTTCAGCGACAGAGCTCTTAACACACAGATGACTTTTGACATGGCGCTCGCTCGCGAGCAGTCAGAAAAAAATCCTGTTTTTTACGCGCAGTACGCGCATGCGCGCCTCGCGTCCATTGCAGAAAAATGCAAAGGTTTGAAAGAAGGGAGTGCAAATAATTTTGCAGACCTTATCAAAATTCCTTCCGCTCGCGCGCTCTCTTCCAAAATCACAGAGTTTTCTGAAGTTGTCGCAGAAATTTCTCGCGATTACAATGTGCATGCTCTCGCAGGCTACGCGACATCGCTCGCCACAGAAGCCAACGCATTTTACCGCGATGTGCGTGTAGCAGAGGGGGACACTTTCAATCCATCCGCGCTCGCGCTCGCCATCCGCGCAAAGGAAACCCTCGCGGAAACCCTCGCGCTTCTCGGTATCTCCGCGCCGACCAAAATGTAGACAAAAACTCCGTTTTTATGTATGCTTTATCCATGATACTTCACGATTATATAATGTCTTATCTGGATAAGGCCCATTATGAAATTATAGATGACAAGGAGCCGTATTATGGTGAGATTCCAGCGCTAAAAGGTGTCTGGGCAACTGGGAAAACTCTTGAGGCTTGCCGTAAAGAACTCGCAAGCGTTTTGGAGGAATGGGTTATTTTGCATCTCAGAATGAATACACCTATCCCTGGCTTCAGGCTCCATAGATTGAAGGCACGAGGGAAAAAAGAAGTATATGCCTAAGCTTAGCCCGATCTCCCAGAGGGACTTAATACAGCGTCTTCGTAAATTAAATTTTGAAGGTCCGTATCAAGAAGGCAAACATCCATATATGATAAGAGGGAATTTAGTGATTACAATTCCTAATCCACACAAGAAAGACATCAGCGTTGATTTGTTAACAAGAATTCTTCGACAAGCAGGTGTAACATCAAAAGAGTGGAACGATAAGTAATTTAACGGGAATTTTGGTTTAACCAAAATTCCCGTTAAATTTTGCATTAATTGATGACTACTATGGAGTCCTCTTTTTACAACTGCAAAAAGGCGGACTCCATAGTTATCCCCAGCTTCCACGCGCCACTCTGGCGTTTTTTTATTTGTACGTGCTACAATAAAAGCACATAGTATATTTATGAGAAATATCTTTCATCGCTCTGCAGAGTTTGTCACTGAGAAAATACAGCGACACAAACACCATCACCATCTCTTTTTAGCAGTCCTTGCTTTGGCGGTTGCAGGCACCGGCGCGTATACATACAGGCACGAAATAGCACAAGCAGCGACATATACTTTCACGCAGGTAAGCTGGATAGGGGGAGCAGACACAGGGGCTACCGCATCTCACACTTCAAACCAAACTGGTTGGGACAAATATTACAGCGCCTCAACTTCTATCACAGCAGGTGCCGACGTGAGGCTTCTTTCGGCTGGGTATTCGTTTGTTGACGACGGCACAACTGGAGGAGACTCCCCAGACGCATCAGGTGGCGGATTTTCTAGTGGGACTCCTAGCCAGGCTGTGGTAAATGGGAGTGGTGGTTCTGCTAGTGTCGCACTCGCGTTTGTTCCTGCGGAATACGATGTCGAAACGGGAGGTAGTCATACTTGCGCCGCCAAATCCGACGGCACAGCATACTGCTGGGGGTATAATAATTATGGCCAACTTGGTAACAACACAACAACTAACATCTCAACCCCAGTGCAGGTCCTTGGCGTCGGAGGTTCGGGGTTCCTGACTGGGGTTAGCGCTATTTCAGCGGGGGCCTCCCATACTTGCGCCCTTAAATCCGACGAAACAGTATTTTGCTGGGGGCAGAACAATGTCTCCGGCCAACTCGGTGACAACACAACAACTACCAGCCTCACCCCAGTGCAGGTTCTTGGCGTCGGAGGTTCTGGATTCTTGACGGGGGTTAGCGCTATTTCAGCGGGGGCCTCCCATACTTGCGCCGTTAAATCCGACGGCACAGCATATTGTTGGGGCGAAGCTGCAAATTACCAGCTTGGTCATTACTCTTTTACGGACTCATACACTCCCGCACAGGTTCACGGAGTAAGCAATGTTGGGTTCCTGACGGGGGTTAGCGCTATTTCAGCGGGGGATAACCAAACTTGCGCTGTTAAAACAGACGGCACAGCGTATTGTTGGGGTCTTGGTACTTTTGGTAGGCTTGGCGATAATACCACTACACAACGCAGCACCCCAGTGCAGGTTCACGGAGTGTCAAATGTAGGGTTCCTGGCAGGTGTGGCAAAAATAACCACTGATGCCGCGTTCTCCTGTGCCGCCAAATCCGACGGCACAGCATACTGCTGGGGGTATAATGGTTATGGTCAACTTGGAGACAATACGACTACACAGCGTAACACCCCAGTGCAGGTTCACGGGGTAAGCGATGTTGGGTTCCTGACAGATGTTAGTATGATTTTTAGTGCAGGTGACACGACAACTCCATCTCAAACTTGCGCCCTTAAAACCGACGGCACAGCATACTGCTGGGGGTATAATGGTTTTGGTCAACTTGGAGACAATACGACTACACAGCGTAACACTCCAGTGCAGGTTCACGGAGTAAGCGATGTTGGGTTCCTGACTGGGGTCGGCAAGATTGTTACCGGTTATTCTTATGTAGTTTCCGAGGCAGGTTACACCTGTGCCGCCAAATCCGACGGCACAGCATACTGCTGGGGGAATAATGGTTGGGGCAGGCTTGGCGATAATACCGCTACACATCGCAGCACCCCAGTGCAGGTTCACGGGGTAAGCGATGTTGGGTTCCTTAGTCTTTTTACACCGACGTACTATTCCTCCGGTACTTTTACCTCTGCAACTATTGACTTCGCGCGCCCAACGATTTTTACCACAATGTCATGGACTGCCACACTGAATGGACAGACAATCACGATGAAGGCGCGGTCGTCTGCAACGTCTGATTTTTCAGGTGCAACAGCGTGGGGGAGTTGCAGTAATGTTACCAGTGGTGGGAATATGTCTGATGGAGGATGTGTGACAAACGGACATCAATATCTTCAATATCAAGCAACGCTATCTGGGGATACTGTTTCCACCCCAACTTTAGACAGTGTGACAATAAACGACACGCAGTATTCTGCAAACGGAGGCACACTTACATCATCCAAATACGACGCTGGGGATGACACAAACCTTATTTCAAGGCTTTCGTGGGTTGGTTCTGCAACTTCAAGCACTGAAGTTATAAAATTCCAGGTGCGGTCTGCGTCTTCGGCGGCAGGGCTAGATACAGCTGTATGGTGCGGACCAAGTATCACCTGCGACGGCACGGATTATTTTCTCTATACAGACAATGGCGTAGCTCTTGCTACAAACCACCCGTTGCGAAGTGGGGCCAATGATAGATGGGTTCAATACAAAGTTTATCTTACATCTGCAGGAGCTATTACACCGCTCCTAACAACTGTAGCGGTGCAGTATGTTGTAAATGCGCCACCAGCTGTGGGGAATATTCAAGCATCTCAAATCACTGATTCAGGAAGCGCAGACTATGGGAAAGTAAGTTTTACTTTTGATGCTTCTGATTCAGATACGGCGTCAGGGACAGTTCCTTATCTCGTGACACCAACACTCTATGAATATTACAACGGGACTTCATGGACAACTATTTCGTCAGGGTTGAGTGCTAATGCCTACTCAGGGATTACACTTACAGGAAACAGCGCTACCACCACCACCGCAGTAACATGGACACCAACAGCAGGAATTGCATTGACATCCAATGCAAAAGTACGTGTTACTATTTCCGACGGAGAAGCAGCGAACGCTACCGCAATAGGGACGATGGCTGGCACATTTACCCTTGATACAACCGTTCCTGACATTACTAGCGCCGTTATTGACTCCTCCGTTGGAGCAAGCACCGCAGTGGGGAACACGGTCGGTACTATCACTTTTTCAATCACCGATAGTTCAGACAAGCAATATAGATTCTGCAATAACAGCGCGTTCACTTCGCCTGATGATCAAGGGAACTCCTGTGGATGGTCTACTTTGGCTGGCACCATTTCCGGTGTCGCCACATCAACATGGGTCTTTACGGGAAATAGTGCCGACGAGGCAGTTTATATGCAAGCCCGCGACCTCTACGGCAACACTACCGCAACACGTACTATCGTCGCCCCCGCAATGCCAGCAAGTTTCCAATTTACTGACGCGTCTAATGTTTCAACTGGAGTATACCGAGAGTTCTTGAGCGACATCCTCAACATTTGGTTCATATAAAGTGTATTATTCGCTTGATAACTTTGCGACAGCGGGAACGATCCTTACGACCATCACCAACTCCTCAACAAACTATTATGTGCACAATGTTACTACGGCAACATCTTCAACGCAGTACTACAGAGTGCTGGCTGTGAACACAGAAGGAAGCACCTCTAACTACACCGCTGTTCAGTCTGACGTTCCAGATGGCTCTGGTGGTCTTGACACAACTGCTCCATATATCCCGCTTGCTAGCATCGCATCGCCTACTGTTGGCAACACGTCTGCAAACATTACTTTTAGCACGTACACCGACAGTTCGCTTTCAATTGGCGAGCTCGCAACATCAACTGTGTTCTATGATTCATATTCAGGAAGCGTGCCAAGCACCTGCCCAAGCTCGCGCGTGGATACAGACACATACACGGTAAACCACAGCATATATCTTACGGGATTAAGCCCAGACACTACATATTACTATTGTGTCACGGCAAAGGATATGACAGGGAATCCGAGCACTGCAACAACGGCAACTGGCGGAATCTTTGCAACAATTGGTGGCCCAGTGATTACAAACGTGACAGAGCGTGAGATTACCAATAATTCCGCTCTAATTTTCTGGAACACATCAACCTCATCTACCTCATATGTAAGGTACGCAACCACTCAAGGTGGAGTTGGTACTGGAACTCTAGATGGGAATGCTATTATGGTTCCCGTCTCAGATACACCAGGCATCTACCAGCATCAGGTAGGACTCACTGGACTCACCACCGCGCAAACATATTATTTCCAGGTGACATCAACCGACTCAGCTGGCAACGGAACAACGGATACAAATAATGGCCAGTACTACTCGTTTGTTACCTTAAGGGACACTTCACCACCACTTATCACCGGCACATCAACCCCTGTACTTGCGCCGGACGCAGCCGTTATTGTATGGCAGACAGACGAACCTGCAACAACTAGGGTAGACGCTAGTACTGCGACAGAGGCAACTTACAATAAGCTTGGCTACTACAAGAGTACAGACAGTCTTTCTATCTACCACATAGCAACGCTCTCTTCAGCGACTGACAACACATATACTTCTATTTCTGCGAAGAACACACTAGCGACAAGTACCCCTTATGTCTATCGTGTGACATCCATAGACGCAGCAGGAAATCCAGCGACAACAGATGGAACTTTTGAAACTCCTTCAAGTGGCAGTGTGGTAATTAGTGTATCCGTGCGTGCTGGCGACACGAAAGATACGACACCGCCTTCGGTTTCAAGCGTAACAGTCAGCGACATTACACCATTTAGCGCTGTGGTGAAGTTTAGTACGGACGAGGACACAGATGGGTTTGTGAAGTACGGCAAAGATGTTACGTATGGAGATGTGGCTGGTGATGACGCGTGGGCTAAAACACATACCATTAAACTTCGTGGTCTTACACTCGGTACCGAGTATCACATAAAAGTTGCTTCCAACGACAAGGCGGGCAACACTGGCACTTCCGCAGACCAAACATTCAAAACAACATTCCTTTCAGAAAACTTGAAGGACATGGCAAACGTGGAGAACATTGAGCAGTTCCAGAAGGAGATTGAAAATGCGATTGAATCAATCCTCCCATCTCTCGTGCCTCCATTCGTTACAAAACCAACAATCGTTGACATCACAGAAAGCGGAGCAAAGGTAACATTCAAGTCAAACATCAAAGCATTCCCTGTGGTAGTCTTTGCAGAGGACGGCGCGTTTGACGAAACAAAAGAAAATCCATACGTTGGTGAAGTATCAGATACAACAGAGAAAGCCACCTCACACGAGCTCGTACTCACAGGTCTCAAGGGTAACACCAAGTATCATGTACAGGCGCGCGCCTTCTCTCTTCCAAAAGTTCTTGGCAAATCGGCAGATGTAACATTTATTACAAAAGCATCAAAGATTGCCGGCTCCATTGTAGAACGCAAAAAAGATTCGTTCACTGTAGTTTGGACTACAGAGGAACCAACATCATCAATCGTTGAGTTCAAAGATTTGAAGCGTGGTATAGCAGGACGCAAGACAGATGATGCAAAAAAGAAATCGCACTCAATGAAGATTGAAAATCTTCCTTCAGGCACAGCGTATGAAGTAAATCTTTCAGGCGTGACAGAACAGGGCAACATTGCTGAAGCCGGATCTCCACTTTCTGTAACAACATCAACAGACACAACTCCGCCAACTATCTCAGGGTTCAAGGTTGACAACGCTCTTGTTCCAGGCAGAACAGATAGAATCCAGACTATAGTGTCATGGGTGACAGACGAGCCTTCTACATCCACAGCATATTACGAAGAAGGCGCCGGAACTCCTGGCGACACAGAGGAGCTTGCGAACAAGAATGAAGTCCTAGACTCATATGTTTTGAACCACAGCGTCATTCTCCCAAGCTTGAAACCAGGCACCATCTATCGCCTAAAGGTTACATCAACAGACGATAGCGGGAACGAAGGTTCATTCGGTCCACGCACCGTGATTACTCCAAAGCAGACCGAGTCCATCACCGACATCATTTTCAAGAACTTCGAAGACAGCTTCAAGTTCCTCCAGAAGATTTAGCAATGTTTGACAGGGGAGACCAAAACCCAGCCGTAAGGCTGGGTTTTGGTCGTCTCTGTCTTTCTGGACTTTCCCCCATAGACTGATAATGGCCTAATTAACAATTCCAGCAAATTCTCGCGATAGCGAGAATTTGCTGGAATTGTTATACTTAATGTATACAAAATAAAACACAACACAACGTACATGAGTATAAAAAAAGGAACACATCAAATTAATCCTAAAAAAGGAGCCCTTCAGAAAAAAATACTACTGCTTTTGTCTGCGGGTCTCGCTCTTGGTCTTACGCGCAACCCAAATCAATATTTCCGCGTGGTTCAAGAAACAGGAAAGGAGTGGGAGAAAATTGACCGTGACTCTCTCAATCGCGCAATCCGGTCTCTCTATGAATCAAAACTTGTGTCCACAAAAGACAATCACGATGGAACATTGACATTAGTGATTTCAAAGGAAGGGAAGCGCCTAGCACTTACCTATGATATAGAAAATATTGAATTAAAAATACCAGAACAGTGGGACAACAAATGGCGAATTGTAATGTTTGATGTTCCTGAGAAATTCAAACACACTAGGGACGCGCTACGAATGCACTTCAAAAATATGGGATTTTATGAATTCCAGAAATCGGTATTTGTGCACCCATACCCATGCGCGAAGGAAATTGAGTACGTTACAGAATTTTACCAGGCACGTAGGTTTGTGCGTTTTATTGTTGCCACAGAAATTGATAATGCCCTAGAACTCAGGAGGTATTTCAAGCTACTTTAAAAATACACAGAGTAGTAGATCATTTAAGCTCATTTCTCCTCCAGCAAATTCTCGCTATCGTGAGAATTTGCTGGGAAGTAACTGATTAGGTAAACAAGCAATCATTTTGGAGCAAGACAGTGTTTGTGGTATTCTGAAGAAATATGAATGAGGAAAAAGAAGGGAAAAATGAGAAAATTATTTCGGACATTGCAAAGCGCGAGGAGGAAACTCTTGCGAGCTGGCAATCTTCGCATATTTTTGAAAAATCGCTTGAACAAACAAATGGCGGGGAGGAATTTGTTTTCTATGACGGTCCGCCTTTTGCGACTGGGCTCCCGCACTACGGGCATATGCTCGCAAGCACAATCAAGGACACTATTCCTCGCTACCAAACAATGCGTGGGCGGTATGTTCGCCGTGTATGGGGCTGGGATTGCCACGGGCTTCCAATCGAAAATCTCATAGAAAAAGAGCTCGGTCTTGAACACAAAAAAGACATTGAAGAATACGGTGTGGAAAAATTTAACGAGGCTTCCCGCGCGTCGGTGTATCGTTATGATGCCGAATGGAAAAAGTTCATCCCGCGCATCGGTAGGTTTGTTGATATGGAGCATTCATACAGCACGATGGATGCAAACTATACCGAGAGCGTGTGGTGGGCATTCAAAGAGCTTTTTAATAAAGGTCTCGTATATCAAGGCTTTAAGCCGATGCATATTTGCCCAAGATGCGAGACCACGCTTTCAAATAATGAGGTAACAAGCAACTACAAAGACATAACTGATATTTCCGTCACAGCGAAGTTTGAGCTCGTGAAAGAGTCGGGTACTTTTATCCTTGCGTGGACTACGACCCCGTGGACTCTTCCAGGAAATGTGGCTCTCGCAGTTTCTCCAGACGCAGAGTATATAAAAGTCGCAATAGGGGATGAGAAATATATTTTGGCGTCAGAACGCGCGGAGAAGGCTCTCGTTGGAAAAGAGTACGCAATTATTTCCAAAATGAAAGGCTCTGAACTCGTTGGCGTAGAGTACAAACCAATTTTTAATTATTATTCAGAGCAGGGAACGCTGGACAACCGCGAGAATGGGTGGAAGGTTTACGGAGCGGATTTTGTGACGATGGAAAGCGGTACAGGTGTGGTGCACATTGCGCCCGCATTTGGCGAAGACGATATGAATCTCGGCGCGAAGGAAAATTTGCCGTTTGTTCAACATGTGGCAATGGACGGCACGATGAAAAAAGAAGTCCGTGATTTTGCCGGCGTGTCTGTAAAACCAAAGTCCGACGAGAAGGACGGACATCAAGCGACAGATATTTTAATCATCAAACATCTTGCCAGCATAGGCGCTCTTTTTTCAAAAGAAAAAATTGTTCACGCATATCCGCATTGTTGGCGATGCGAGACACCACTTTTAAACTATTCGGCGGAGTCCTGGTTTGTGAAGGTTCCTGAACTCAAAGACAAACTGCTTTCTGAAAACGCAAAAACTTCTTGGGTGCCAAAAAATATGCGTGACGGACGTTATGGAAAGTGGTTGGAAGGCGCGCGCGATTGGGCAATTTCTCGTTCGCGTTACTGGGGGGCGCCTATTCCTGTGTGGCAGTGCGAAAAATGCGAGGCGCGCGAAGTGCTAGGCTCACGAGTGGAGCTTTCGGAGCGAACAAAAAAGTCGGGAAGCAAATATATTGTAATGCGTCACGGCGAGGCGGAGAGCAACGTAAAGAGAATCGTAAGTTCAAAAATAGACGGAAGCTCCGCGTACGGCTTGACCTCAAACGGCCGAATGCTTGTGGAGGAAACTGGTAAGAAACTAAAAAATAATGAAATTGATATTATCATTACTTCGCCGTTTGTTCGCACAAAGGAGACCGCGGAGATAGTCGCAGGAGTTATTGGTTTTGATACTAAAAAAATTATCGTTGATGAACGCATCAAGGAAATTGACACGGGGGTTTTTGACGGAAGGTCAATTGATGAATACCGCGGGCATTTTGTTTCAATGGCGGAAAAGTTTACAAAGAGGCCGGAGGGAGGGGAGAATCTGCTTGATGTGAAGCGTAGAGTGATGTTATTCTTGGAAGATCTTGAGAAGGAATATTCAGGCAAAACTATTCTTATTGTCACGCACGAGTATCCGATTTGGATGCTTATGACAGGAATAGAAGGCGCGGGTATCTCGCGCGGGGTAGAGATAAAAGACGGCAAAGAGGATTTTGTCGCGACAGGAGAGGTAAAAGAAATCCAGTACGCGCCCTTTCCGCACAACGCGGATTTTGAATTTGATTTACACTTGCCGTATATAGACAAGGTGGAAGTGCTGTGCGCGTGCGGTGGTCAAATGACACGTGTGCCGTACGTGTTTGACTGCTGGTTTGAATCTGGCTCAATGCCGTACGCTCAGTTTCACTATCCATTTGAAAACAAGGAACTTTTTGAAAAGAATTTTCCCGCGGATTTTATTGCGGAGGGTGTGGATCAAACGCGTGGATGGTTTTACTCTATGATGGTTCTCTCTATCGCGCTCTTTGGCAAAGCTCCGTTTAAGAATGTCATTGTAAACGGAATGACGCTCGCGGAGGATGGACAAAAGATGTCAAAGAGTCGCAAGAATTATCCCGACCCAGTGGATGTAATAAATAAGTATGGCGCGGACGCTGTGCGTTATTATATGCTCTCGTCTCCTATTGTGCATGCGGAGGACCTGGCTTTTTCCGAGCGCGGTGTTGACGAGGTAGTGAAAAAAATAACAATGCGTATTACGAATGTGTTGTCTTTTTATGAGCTTTATAGTGCGGAGACTCCGGAAGTGCGTTCAGTACACACAAATCCGCTTGACCACTGGATTCTCGCGCGACTTGCCGAGCTTGGCGGAGAGATGACAGGCGCCTTTGACAGATACGAGCTTGACCGCGCGGTGAACCCGATAGGGCTTTTTGTTGACGACCTTTCCACTTGGTATATTCGCCGTTCACGCGACCGCTTTAAGTCTGATGAACCAAAAGAGCGCGCTGAAGCGCTTAGCACCACGCGAGTTGTTCTCCTTGAGTTTTCAAAACTTTTGGCGCCTGTGATGCCTTTTCTCGCTGAACATATTTACCAGAGTCTTCAAGGCGCGAAGGAAAGCGTGCACCTGGATTCGTGGCCGACTTTCGCAGAGCCAAATTATGCAGACCTCGCTTCTATGGCACAGGCGCGTCGTGTGGTGTCGCTTGCTCTTGAGGCGCGCGCAAAAGCTGGTATCAAAGTGCGACAACCTCTCGCAAAGCTCACAATAAAAGACACGCTTCTTGTTGGGAAGAAAGAATTGGCGGACATTATTCTTGACGAGCTCAACGTGGAGGAGGTTGTAATTGATGCTGGGGAGCTTGCGATAGAGCTTGATACAAACATCACTCCCGCGCTTAAACGCAAAGGTCAATACAGAGATTTGCTTCGCACTGTGCAGGAACTCCGCAAGCAAACAGGACTCACCCCATCGGATGTGGTGGAACTTTTCGTTCAAACGAACGATGATGGGCGCGCGCTTGTGGAGGAGTTTAGCGCTGACCTTAAAAAGGCGTCACTTCTAAAAGAAATATTATTTAAGGAAGTGCATGGCGAGCCCGTTAGTATTGATGGTATTTTATTCACTCTTGCGATTGCCGAGTAAAATATTCCCCATTCCCTATTCTACTTTCAACATTCTACATTCAATATTCTACTCATCATGTCACATCACATCTACCACACTCGTGGGATAATATTGGCAAGCAACGCCGTCGGCGAGTCTAATCGTTTTTATAAAATTTTTACAGAGGAGCTCGGGTTGGTCGGCGGGTCTGCTCAGTCGGTGCGAGAAGAGAAGTCAAAACTCAGATACACGCTTCAAGATTTGTCATTTGTGACTGTTGATTTGGTGCGTGGAAAGGAAGTGTGGCGAATAGTGAGCGCTGGAGCGTATCGTTCATTGGACACTATAAAAAATGACCCAGCGCGATTAAAACTTTTTGCGAGCTATTGCGGATTGCTTTCCCGCCTTCTTCATGGCGAAGGACGTGACCAAGAATTTTTTGATGAAATTATTAGGGTAATTGATTTTCTGGAAAAGGGGACAATCCCACAAGAGCTGACGCTCTCATTTGAAACACTCGCAACTTTTCGTGTCCTTGCTCACTTGGGCTATGTAGACCCAGAAGGGTACAAGAATTTTTTTATCCGAGATGCGTATTCAGCGGATATACTGATGGATTTTGAAAAAATACGCTCGAAAGTTCTCCCCAAAATCAGCGAAGCTCTCAGTGCTTCACATTTATAGTCGTGGTATAATATATATTAAGATGCCAGATGATGTAAAAAGCAAAATCTCCGAGCTTGAAAAGGAGCTCTATTCAAAGGACTTCAAGCAACATAGAGTGGAAGATGTTTTACCACACAAAGATGTAACCGCTTCCACTTCGTGGGACACAGCAGGAGAGAACGCATCACTTCGTCAAGACGAAGTTCTAAGTTTGAAACGTCATGAACTTATGAAAAAATTTGTTAAATACTCCGTATGGTTTTTTGCGTTTGCGGTTGTAATTGCTGTGATTATTTGGTGGCGAGGTTCAAATATTATTTCAGGAGACAAATTGCTTATTGATATTGAACACCCAGTTACGATTTCCGGAGGCGAGCCTTTTGAGACAAAGTTTGCAATAAAAAACAACAACAAGGTCACAATTGAAGCTTCAACATTGTTTATTGAATACCCAGAGGGATTTTATTCCGCCCCGGGAAAAATAGAAATTCCACATATATCAAAAAATACAGGCATCATCACGCCTGGGCAATCTATTTCAGAAACAGTAAACACGATGCTTTATGGAGAGGAGAATACAAGCAAGGAGGCTCGTGTGACTTTTGAATACCGCATGGCCGGTTCAAATGCGACACTTAAAAAAACCACGACATACGCCATAAAGATTTCTTCCTCTCCGGTGAATGTAAAACTCTCTATGCCAAAAGAAGTAAGTTCGGGTCAGGACATAGAGTTTTCTATTGATATAGGTTCAAACAGCAAGGACCCTCTTTCCGCGCTTCTTGTTGAGGCGACATACCCACTCGGGTTCAGCTTTCAAAGCGCAACGCCAGCTCCAACATATGGCGAAAATGTGTGGCGTATTTCCGGTCTCGCTCCTCAAGAAAAAAGAATAATAAAGATTCGCGGTTATGTGGAAGGGCAGGAGAGCGAGGAGAAGGTCACAAAGGTTTCCGTTGGCACAGAAGATCAAAAAGATGAACGTGTCATAGGCATAGTCTATAATGCGGCGAGCGAGGCGAGTGTTATCACAAAGCCGTTTCTTGGAATTGATATAGCGGTAAACAACAATAGGTCGCAGGACAATGTTACCTCGTTGGGCAAGGGCGTGCGTGTGGATGTATTTTGGCAAAGTAACAATCCAACAAAAGTCACAGACGCGGTTATTGAGGTTAAATTAAAAGGCGCCGCGCTTGATAAATATTCTCTGTACGCGTCTGGAGGAGGTTTTTATAGGTCGGTGGACAACACTATTGTTTGGGACAAAACGGGGAGTCAGGAGCTTGCCATCATAGAGCCATCCTCAAGGGGGACAATGAGTTTTAGTTTCTCTCCTGTAGCGCTTGGTGTTGGAGCTGATCGTTTAATAAAAAATCCGCAAATAATTTTTGAGGTTCGCGCGCGAGCAAACAGGGTCAGCGACGTGAGTTCATCAGAAAGCGTGTCAACGTTTGTAACGCGTAGTGTGAAGTTTGAAACAGATTTGAAGGTCAGCGCAAAAGGTCTTTTCTTCTCGGGTCCATTCCAAAACATAGGGCCAATACCGCCTCAAGCAGATAAAGAGACAACGTACACAATATCTCTAAACGCTCGCAATTCATCAAACAATGTTTCAAATGCAGTTGTAAAAACCACACTGCCTATTTATGTGAAGTGGCTTGGCAAGATTGATCCCGAAGGGGAGGACATCACTTGGAACGACAGCACAGGCGAGGTCACTTGGAATGTTGGCCGTGTGCCTTCTGGAGGTTCGCGCGACGCGTCGTTTCAAATTTCGTTCATCCCAAGCGTGAGCCATATCAATCGCGCGCCTTTGCTCACTGGTGATATCACCATCTCCGCGATGGACGACTTCACAAAGACTGAAGTCAAGGACAAAAAGCCTGCTCTGACAACCTACGTTTCCGGTGACCCGCAATTTAGCCCAAATGACGCAAATGTGGTAAATTAGTGTTCTATGACAAAGAAAGCATACCCCGCAGATATGATGGAAAAGATTACGTCGCTCTCAAAGCGGAGAGGTTTTGTATATCCATCTTCTGAAATCTATGGTGGTGTTGCGGGTATATACGATTATGGCCATTACGGCATGCTCCTGAAGGAAAATATAAAGAATGAGTGGATGAAGCATATGATTCAGCTTCGTGATGATGTCTACGGTTTAGACAGCGCTATTTTTATGCATCCACAAGCATGGGTTGCATCTGGGCACGTTGGGGGGTTCAATGACCCACAAGTAGATTGCAGAAACTGTAAGTCACGTTTTCGAGCTGACCATATTTTGGAGGGGTTTGGAATTGTAGCTGACAAGATGCCGATTGATTTTCTAAACACAGAGCTTGACAAGCTTCGCGCAGAAAAAAAACTTGTGTGTGCGAAGTGCGGGTCTGCAGATCTCACTCCAGCGAAATCATTTTCAATGATGGTTAAGTCAAATCTCGGTTCGCCTGTTGATATTTTGACAGAGGAGAACGTGATGTATCTTAGACCTGAAACGTGCGGAGGAATTTATTTGGAATATAAAAACACACTAGACTCGCTTCATCCAAAGTTGCCGTTCGGTATCGCTCAGGCAGGGAAAGCTTTTCGTAACGAGATAGCGGCACGCCAGTATATTTTTAGAACACGCGAGTTTGAACAGTTGGAGATGCAATATTTCCACAACCCGCTACAGACAAAGGAGCTGTATGAAATGTGGAAAGAAATCAGATGGGAGTGGTTTCTCTCATTAGGAATTCCATCTGAAAAAATTCGCTGGTACAAGCATGAAAAACTCGCGCACTACGCTAGTGATGCGTACGATATTGAATATTCGTATGGTTTTTTCGGCGGGGATTTTAAGGAAGTAGAGGGAATACACGCGCGAGGGGATTGGGATTTGTCACAGCACTCAAAGTTCTCAGGTGTTCCTCTCGACTATTTTGACGAAGAAACAAAGACAAGATTTACCCCGCACATTATGGAGACGTCTGTTGGGCTAGGAAGATTGTTCCTAATGTTTATGGATAATGCCTACACAGAAGATGGTGAGGGGGAAGACACTAGAGTGTTTTTGAAATTTCCGCCAAAACTTGCGCCTATCAAGTGTGCAGTTTTCCCGCTTCTCAAAAACAAACCTGAACTAGTTGCGAAAGCGCGTGAGGTTTTTGCAATGCTTCGCACAGAATTTATGTGCGAGTTTGACGACAACGGCAATGTAGGCAAGCGGTACCGCCGACAGGACGAGATAGGCACACCGTTTTGCGTTACAATCGACTTCGACACCCTAGGTGAAACACCCGAGCTCAAAGACACTGTCACTATCCGCGACCGTGACACAGGTGAGCAGAAGCGTCTCCCCATAGGTGAGTTGACAAATTACCTAAAAACTGCCATTCTCTAGAAGTAACTTTTAGTTCCTTTTACAATTTTTTAGGAGGGTGATTATCATGGTGGAAATAGTTTTGTCTGGAGCAATTGCTGTAATCTTACTGCTCGTTGCCGGCGGAGCCTTTTCTGAAAAGGCATACTGGGGTGGAGCTATCGCCAGTATTTTTGGAGCCATTTTTGTCATAATTACAGCTCTTTCTTTGGGTGTTTATTCCGGTCCACTGGGAGACCTCGATGGAAAGACGTTTGCCGTAGATGCAAAAATCATAGACAGCACGGGGAAGAAAGTCTATATCCTCTATGATTTGGAGAAAAAGAAAAACCGTCTTGCTCTGCTTCCCACATATCCACCGGCAGGATACCAAGAAGCGGTAATGACCGATGGAAAGGTATTGCTCACTCCTTCACCCTAAAAATTTCGTCTGGATAAGGTAAAGGCTCTCGCAAGAGAGCCTTTTTCTTTTGCTCATTCCTTGTGCTAGACTAACGGGATGAAATTCAAGAAAAAAGTATTGCCAAACGGCCTTCGGATGCTCGCGGTTCCGATGGCGGACAACCCGACGGTGACCGTGCTTGTGCTAGTGGAAACTGGCTCAAAATATGAATCAAAAGATAAAAATGGACTCTCGCATTTTCTTGAGCATATGTGTTTCAAGGGCACAACCACTCGTCCAAACACAAGCGACCTCGCAAAGGAGCTGGACACGCTTGGATGTGAATTCGGCGCATTCACTGGGCAGGAATTCACAGGCTACTATGCAAAAGGAAAGGCAAGCGATTTCCCAAAACTTATTGATATCATTTCCGACCTTTACCTAAACCCGCTTCTCAAAGAAGACGAGATTGAAAAAGAAAAAGGTGTTATCGTAGACGAAATAAATATGTACGACGATATGCCGATGCAAAAAGTCCACGAGGTATGGATGGACCTTTTATACGGAGACCAGCCGGCAGGATGGTCTATTGCCGGTCCTCGGGATATTGTGCGTGGAATGTCGCGCAAAGACTTTGTCGCGTATCGCAAAGCGCATTATGTTGCGAGCGCAACGACAGTCATTGTGTCAGGCAACGTGGATGCAAGCACAGCATTCAAATCAATCGCAAAAAGTTTTAAGGGAATTGCGGAAAATAAAAAAGGTGGAAAGAAAAAAACACGCGATATGCAGTCGGTGCCACAAGTAGCGCTTCACCACAAAGAAACAGACCAAACGCACTTCATTCTCGGAGTGAGGTCATTTCCAATTTACGATAAAAGAAATCCAATCCTCTCTGTACTTGGAGGAGTCCTTGGAAGCGGAATGTCTTCGCGACTTTTCAGAAAAATCAGAGACGAGATGGGAGTAGGGTACTATGTGCGCGCAGGTAACAGCACTTCAACAGACAGCGGATACTTTGCCGTGTCTGCGGGAGTTGCGAATGACAGACTTGGAGAGGTGCTACGCGCAGTGATAAATGAACTCAACGATTTAAAAACCAATCTTGTTTCATCCGAGGAGCTTTCAAAAGTTAAGGAGCATATTATAGGAATGATGTATCTTGGTCTTGAATCATCCGACGATCTTGCTGAATATTATGGCACACAAGAAGTGATGCGTCGTGAAATGCGCACTCCAAAAGAAAAGGAAAAGATTATCCGCGCAGTAACAGCAGAGGATGTGCGTAAAATGGCACGCAAAATTTTTGTAGAGAAGAATCTGAACTTGGCGCTCGTTGGGCCGTCAAAGGACGATGCCTCACTACAGGCGCTTCTTAAATTTTAGTTTTTGGGTTATTATATAAAGATGAAAAAGCCCGAGAAGGACACAGTTATTTCTATCACCGCTGGCACAATCGTAAAAGGGTTGGCAATACTTTTGGGCGCATGGGTATTGTGGATTCTTCGCGACCTAGTGATGGTTGTTGTTACATCAGTCATTCTCGCGTCCTCCATTGAGCCGGGAATCAAATTTCTTTCTCGTTTTCGAATTCACCGCATTCCGGCGGTTCTTCTCACGTATCTTGCCACAGCTGGTCTGTTTTTTGGTCTGATTCTCGGGTTTGTACCGCCAATTGTAAACGAAGCTTCGGACATTACTCAAAAGCTTCCCGCAATGATTCAGTCTGTGGACAAGAATGTGCTCGGTGACAAAAATATTCTATCCAAAGCGTTTTGGGGAGAGAACAAAGCATCTCCTGCTTCTGTGAATCCTGCGCTTGAGGATTTGTTTGGAAGGATCTCCGGCGCAAGCGACGCCTCGCAAAATGTGTTCGGCGCGGCTGGAGCGATATTTGGCGGTATCTTTAGTTTTGTACTTATCGTCATACTTTCGTTTTATTTTGCAATGCAGGAGCGCGGTATTGAAAACTTTTTGCGAATCATTATTCCATTTGGAAATGAAGAATACGCGATAAACCTTTGGGAACGCTCAAAGGAAAAAATTGGAAAGTGGATGCAAGGACAGCTTCTCCTTGGGGTGCTAATCTTTGTGGTTGTGTATCTGGGACTTACAATTTTCGGTGTTCCATATGCAATGTCACTAGCGCTTCTTGCCGGTGTGCTGGAAATCATTCCAGTGTTCGGGCCAATCCTAGCCGCAATCCCTGGAGTCATCCTCGCGTTCACTGTTGGCGGAGCGACGCTCGCGGCCATTGTAGCTGGTTTCTATTTACTCGTTCAGCAGTTTGAAAGTCACCTCATTTATCCTCTCGTTGTGCGAAAGGTTGTGGGCGTACCACCTATCCTCGTTATCCTGGCTCTTATTATTGGCGCCCAGCTGGGAGGGTTTTTGGGAATACTTATTTCAGTTCCGGTTGCGGCGGCGATTATGGAGCTTGTTGAAGACATTGAGCGCAGAAAGGGGATGATTGTTTAGTTTGCTTTCCTATTATGGCAGAGAAAAAATTTTACATAACCACGCCTATTTTTTACGCGAATGCGGAGCTACATTTGGGGCACACGTATACTCTTGTGTTGTCGGACGTTTTGGCGCGCTACCATCGCTCAATAGGAGATAAAACTTTTTTTCTGACAGGTTCTGATGAACACGGCGACAAAATAGTGCGCGCCGCTCAAAAAGAAGATATTGGCCCGCAGGCGTTTGTGAATAAAAATGTTGCAAAAATGCAGGAGCTAATAAAAGAACTCGGCATCTCAAACGATTTATTTATTCGCACTTCTAATCAGGAACATCACTGGCCTGGCGCAAAAAAACTTTGGCACGCGTTGGAAGAAGCTGGCGATATCTACAAGGGCACGTACAAGGGGCTATACTGCATTGGATGTGAATCGTTTATCACTGAAAAAGAATTGGTGAATGGTAAATGCCCGCTCCACGATACCGAGCCCGAGCATATTGAAGAGGAAAATTATTTTTTCAAACTTTCAAAATATGGACCCGAAATAAAACGTTTGCTTCTAAATGGGGAATTTAAAATCACACCGCAGTCAAGAGTGAATGAAATCGTTTCTCTCATCTCCGGCGCAAACGGCGAAAGCGGTTTGGGAGATGTGAGTATCTCCAGACCGGAGCGCGCCATCCCGTGGGGGATACCTGCGCCAAACGATCCAACACAGCTGATGTACGTTTGGTGCGATGCGCTGTCAAATTATATTTCCGCTCTAGGATACGGCACAGATAACGAAGAAAATTTTAGAACTTTTTGGCCTGCGGATATTCAAATTCTCGGGAAAGATATTCTGCGTTTTCACGCTTTGCTCTGGCCTGCGTTTTTATTATCTGCGAGGATTCCTCTTCCGCGAGAACTTCTGGTGCACGGATTTGTAAATTCTGGCGGGAAAAAAATGTCAAAGTCTCTCGGGAACGTGCTTTCACCAGGTGAATTTATTTCAGAATACGGACGCGATGCTCTGCGCTACTATCTTACCCGCGAAGTCTCTCCTGTTGAGGACTGGGATTTAACACGCGAGAAATTCAAGGAGGTTTACAATGCGAATCTTGCGAATGGGCTCGGGAACCTTGTGTCACGTACTCTAAAAATGGCAGAGCAATATTTTGGTGGTGTTGTGACCGGCGACGCAACGCGCGTGCCTTCCATTAAATCAAAGATGAGCGCGGTGGAAACATTCGGCGACATTGCTGGAATGAATATTCCGTATATTATTACCAATGACATATTGCCTCGCTATCACAAACATATGTCCGCGAGCGAGATTAATAAAGGCGCTGACGTGATTTGGGAGCTCATTGGGCACCTTGACCAGTTTGTCACGGACTACGAGCCTTTCAAGCTTGTAAAGACAGATAAAAAAGCTACGGAGGCTATTATTTGGGGGCTCTTGTATGGACTTCGTGAAGTTGGACGAATGCTTGTGCCAATTATGCCGGATACAGCAGAGAAGATTGAAATTCTCGTTGGCGCGTCTTCGGCTCTTGCTGACGAAGCAGTGTTTAACACAAAAGCCCTCACAGAACCGCTGTTTAAACGCAGAGATTAATCTACTAAGTCCAGGACTTAGATAGAAGCACAACTATGACTCCAAAATTCTTCGACATCCATGCGCATATAAATGACGCGCGTTTTAATGAAGACAGAAGCGAAGTGCTTGCGCGAATGCGCGAACATGGAGTTTTTGCGATTGTTGTGGGAACTGATTATCAAAGCTCTCAAGAGGCAGCCAACATGGCTTCGTTTGCGGATGGAGGAGTGTACGCTTCTATTGGTGTGCATCCAATTGACGACAGAAATGAAAAATTCCGCGAACCTTTTTTCGCGGAACTTGCAACGAGCTCGCGCGTTGTGGCGGTGGGCGAGTGCGGTCTTGATTATTCACGACTCGATGATGCGGAAGATGTTGCAGTAGAAAAAGCGCGCCAGCACAAACTTTTTGAGGAGCAAATTGATTTTGCGCTTGCGAAAAATTTACCACTGATGATTCACTGTCGCGATAGTGACAAGTCGCTTGCGGATGCGCACAAGGACGTGCTCGCAATTTTAAGAACAAAGAAAAATATGGCAGGGGAGCGTCTTCGTGGAAACATACATTTTTTTTCACAAACTATTGAAATAGCGCGTGAATATTTTGCGCTGGATTTTACGATTTCAATCACCGGAGTTATTACATTTTCTAATGAATATGATGAGGTTGTGCGCCTATCTCCGCTGGATAAAATAATGTCAGAGACTGACTGTCCGTATGTGTCTCCAGCGCCGTATCGTGGAAAACGAAACGAACCAATTTTTGTAGAAGAGGTTGTGAAAAAAATTGCCGAGATTCGCAACGAAGACTTTGAAACCGTTCGCTCTGCGCTTGTCCAAAACGCCATCCGTGTTTTCAATATCACCCCATAGGCCTCGCCTATGTATTTTGTCCCCACCTTTGACTTTCGAATCAGCTGATTCGGGACTTGGCCCTAGACACTTTTGACTTTCTACACTTCCTCTGGTAGGATGCTTGAGTTACCAGGTTAACAGGGGAAACCCTATAAAAATTAATATGAATCATAATGAACACACGGAGCCTCGCATATACGAGCTAGGCTACCATCTCGTTCCAACGCTTGCCGAGGAGCAAATCCCAGGAGCGTCGGGAGCCGTGCGTGGTATGATTGAGCGGATTTCTAAAGGTATAATTGCCGAGGAATTACCCGTATTCATCGACCTCGCCTACACGATCGTAAAGACCGTGGATCACAAGAATAAGCGTTTTGACGAAGCTTACTTCGGATGGATCAAATTTGAAGGAACTCCAAGTGGGATTGCAGAGCTTGAGGAAGGACTTAAAAAGGACGAAAATGTCCTTCGCTATCTAGTTGTAAAGACGATTCGCGAGAATACGTTTATTGCAAAGAAGTTTACAGGAGCAAAGGTAAAAGAAGTTGAGGAAGCGCCTGTCGCAGAGGAGGCTGTAGAAGAAGTTCAGTCTGAAGAGGTGCTGGACAAGGCTATTGAAGAATTGGTAAAATAGCATCATGTACATCAATAAAGCAATGGTTTATGGGAACTTGACGCGCGACCCAGAAATGAGGGCGCTTCCGTCGGGACAGCAGGTGGCAAGTTTCAGTCTTGCGACAAATCGCGTATGGAAAGATAAAAGTGGAGCAAAGCAAGAGAGTGTGGATTATCACAATATCGTGCTTTTTGCGAAGCTTGCAGAACTCGCGGCGCAATATCTGAAAAAAGGCTCATCAGTGTTTATTGAAGGCCGTATGCAGACAAGAAGTTGGGACGACCCAGCGAGTGGCGGGAAAAAATACCGCACAGAGATTGTTGCAGACACCATGCAGTTTGGACCACGCGCAAGCGGTACTGGAGCAGGAGGTAGTTACACGCCTGCGTCGTCAGCAAAAAGTTCAGTGCCCGCATCTCAGCCAGAAGCCCTCGAAACTATTGAATATCCGCAGGAGGATATAAACCCAGACGACATCCCATTCTAATTTGAACATACGTGCTTGAGGCATTTCATCGTTGCAACCTCCGCTTGTTCCCGCGCAGTATTACTATACAGCTTGGTCACAATGCTCGGTTGCGCCTTGAACTGCACTCAATCACCTAAGTTCAAAAACTAAAATATTAAAATCAATTATGAAAAAAAATACTCAATGTTATTTTACGACAAACAACGTAAAGCTTATCGACTATAAAGATGTTGATATTCTAAAGAAGTTTCTCACACCGCATGCTCGCATGATTGGTGGAGGGCGCACAGGCGTATGCGCAAAGCATCAGCGCCAGCTCGCTTCCGCAATCAAGCGTTCACGCTTTATGGGGCTTCTCCCGTTCGTTGCGAAGTAAAATGAAGAACAATTAACAAGTGACATTTGACGAGATACAAAGGCACAATCGCGTAGCGATTGTGCCTTTGTTGCATCTGCATTTCTGTCAATTGTCCGCGCAGGCGGTGTCAGTTGTCAAATGTCCCCAATCCTATTTCTTGTCCACGCGCTCTGCATAAGTCCCCGTCTCAGTATTGATACGAATGAGGTCTCCTTCGTGAATAAACATAGGAACTTGAATCGTTGCTCCTGTTTCAAGTGTTACGGTGTTTGAACCACCTGACACAGTGTTACCACGTACTGCAGGAGGCGCCTCTTTTACGAGAAGCTCAACTTTAATAGGAAGTTTAACGCCAATTACTTTCTCATCAAAAAGCATCGCTGTTACAATCGTGTTTGCTTTTAGGAAACCCTCCTTACCGTCTAGAATCTCTGTTTTTAGAGCGAAACGGTCCGACGGGTCCTTGATTGAGCAGAACCACGACTCACCCTTGCCAGTGTAGAGATACTTGAGCTCTTTTGATTCAATGTCCGCTTCTTCAGCCCTGTCTGATTGCTGGAAGGTCTCTTCCACAACACGCCCAGTTATGAGGTGCTTGAGCTTGGTCTGGTTTGTTGGGCGACGCTTCTGCTTCTGTGCTACGTGCGAGGACATAACTATGTATGGTTCGCCTTTTAAAACAATACACTTTCCAGGTTTAATTTCGTTGTAATCAATAATTGCCATAATCTGCGTATTCTACTCATTCCTTCGGTAAATTGCAACGGTACACAGGTGTCTATTCCACCTCCTTTAGCTTCTCCCGAATTTCTTTTAATAGCCCTGCGCGCACCGCCTTGTTTTCCTTGTCCGCAAGGAAAATGCATGCCGAATCATACCCACGGCCGATTTTAATATCTCCGTACGAATACGAAGAGCCGGACTTCTGTAGAATCTCAAACTTTTCCCCAAGAGTTAAAATTTCACCTTCCTGCGAAATACCTTTCCCGTGCATCAAATCAAACTCCGCTTGCTTAAAAGGTGCCGCAACTTTATTTTTTATTACTTTTACACGGGTACGACTTCCGACAACTTCCTCTCCTTTTTTAATCTGCGCGATACGGCGAATATCTAAACGCACTGATGTATAGAACTTAAGTGCCTTTCCTCCAGGTGTTGTCTCCGGGTTCCCAAACATCACGCCAATCTGCATGCGGATTTGGTTTATGAAAATGACAATCGTTTTCGAGTTTGCAACGATGGCAGTGAGTTTGCGGAGAGCTTGCGACATCAAACGAGCCTGTTTGCCCACGTGGTGCGCGCCCATATCCCCCTCAATCTCGTCTTTAGGAGTTAGAGCAGCCACAGAGTCCACCACAATGACATCAATTTTTCCCGAGCGAACAAGACTCTCCACAATCTCAAGCGCTTGTTCACCAGTGTCTGGCTGTGATATTAGGAGTTCGTCAATATTCACACCGAGTTTTTTTGCGTATTCCGGATCCATTGCATGTTCTGCGTCCACAAACGCGCAGATACCGCCAGCCTTTTGAGCTTCAGCAACCACGTGAAGAGTGAGTGTGGTTTTTCCAGATGATTCAGGTCCAAAAATTTCAACTATTCGTCCACGAGGGAGGCCTCCGACACCGAGCGCGTAGTCAAGACCAATGGAGCCTGTAGAAATGGCATCCACACCAACTTTTGGCTTGTCGCCGAGCTTCATAATGGCGCCCTCGCCAAATTTCGCCTGAATAGCTCTTATCGTGTCTTCTATATTCCCGCCGATTTCTTTTTTCTCAGCCGATTTCTTTTTTGCTAATGCCATATGTAAATTAATTAATTATTGAGCCCTCTGTTGTCGTTGGTTGTGCGCCTGGCATCTCTGTAATTTGTTCTATTATTGGTGGAGTTGTCGTCGCCACTACTGGCGCCTCCTTTTCCGGTATCACAAGCACCATCTCTATCGTCTTTTCCACTATTCTCTCGTAATTATCTTTCGCAGTGACTTTAATTATATTATACCCCGGAGCCAGTATCAATTGCGCGCGGAAGTTTCCACCTAGGTCAACAGGCGTTTGCGCCCCGTTTACAGAGAGATTGTTTGTGTGAATACCACGACCAATGATCGCAATTATTGGTGTAGTTGTTGAATAGCCGTTCAAAGGGCTTTCAATGATAATTCTCGGGCCACGAATGTAGTCATCCAGCACAAAATATGAGTAGCCGATTACAATAGCGACTCCAATCCCGCCTAGCCACCATTTTATTATTTTTCGGCCTTCCATGATATTTACTGAATTTCAGTACCAGATTTTTCCATCACCTCGCGCGCCTTTGCTCCATCTCCGGGCCCAATTACTCCGCGCTCCTCAAGCATGTCAATAAGTCGCGCAGCGCGCGCGTAACCAACCTTCAGGCGTCTTTGAAGGTACGAAGTAGAGGCTTTTCCTGCTTCAATAACTATCGCCCGCGCGTCCTCATACAAATCATCATCGTCATTTCCAGCTTCTTCATCAAACGAGGAGCTAAACAGCGAATCGCGCTCATTGCTGATGCTTCCTGACGATAGGTTTATCTCGTCGGTGTCAGGAAGACTTTCTGTTGGCATATTTGCGAGGTACTTTACCACCGATTTCACCTCCGTCTCGGACATAAATGCCGACTGAATACGCGTTGGCTTGGACATTTCGCCCGATATATAGAGCATATCGCCTGCGCCAAGAAGCTTTTCCGCGCCTGACGCGTCTAAAATAGTGCGGGAGTCAATTTGCGACGACACTTGCAGAGCCACACGTGCCGGCACGTTTGCTTTGATGAGCCCAGTGATGACGTTTACCGATGGTCGCTGAGTGGACAGAATGAGGTGAATACCAACCGCGCGACTCATCTGTGCGAGACGCACGATAGCGCTTTCAAGCTCGCGCGGGTATGCCTGCATAATATCCGCGAGTTCGTCAAGAATGATGACAATGTAAGGCATCCTTTCGGGGAGAGTTGCCTCGTCTGCTTTGCCAGCTTTTTTGTACGCAGGCTCAACAATATTTTTGTGGTACGAAGAAATGTCTCGCACCGACTCAGCTTCAAGAATATTGTATCTGCGGTCCATTTCTTTCGCCGCCCACTTGAGCGCGAGAATCGCTTTTTTCGCGTCTGTAATCACAGGCGTGAGAAGGTGGGGGATTTTGTTGTAAAGAGTGAGTTCAACACGCTTTGGGTCAATCATAATAAATCGCATAGCCTCTGGCCCGTTTCTGTAAAGTAGAGAGTTTACTACCGCGTGGATGGTCACAGATTTTCCAGAACCTGTTGCTCCAGCAATGAGCACGTGTGGCATTTTTGATAGGTCCGCATAATAAAGTTTCCCAGACACGCCACGTCCAAGCGCGACGAGAAGAGGCTTATGCGACTCTTGAAATTCGTCAGAAGAAAAGAGAGTTTTTAAACCGACAACAGTTTTGGTGGAGTTTGGCACTTCTATACCCACGAGCGACTGTCCTGGGATCGGCGCTTCTATACGAATAGGGTGCGCGGCTAGCGCGTACGAGAGTTCGTTTTGAAGACCAACAATTCGCGCGAGCTTTACACCCTCCGCAGGTTTTAATGCGTAGCGTGTTACAGATGGCCCGATGGAAACCTCGTCCATTTCCACGGTGATACCGTACTGTGCGAGTGTGCGTTTAATAATGTTTGCATTCGCCTTTATGTCGCCAACACCGGGCTTGCCTCGGTCTCCTTCTAGAAGTGAAAGTGGGGGAGGAACATATGTGGTGTTCATCACTTGGTTAAATGATATTCCCGACTCATCTGCGCCAGCCCCCAGAGGCCTAACCTCGGGTACTCTCGAGGTTAGGCCTCTGGGGGCCTTCTCCTCTTTGTTTACTGACGTCTTCTCTTCTTCTTTCACATCGCTCTCATTAGTTTGTATCTCCACATCCTCGTCAACAAGATCCTCCTCTTCCCCATCTTTCTTTCTCCAGAAAAGCATCGCGCTGAAGTCTGGCCGTGCGTTGAACATCACAAGAAAAGATATCGCTAGGAATGAAATCAAGAAGAGCGTCGCTATATATGTATCAAAAAGTCTAACAAGCGGCGCAGAAACAAGTTGTCCAAGGATTCCTCCCGACATATCTCCCGAAAATATATTTACAAGACCAAGGACAGAAAAAAGAAAAAGAAAAGCGCCGAGGCTCGCTGTCACTGCAATGTTTGGTCGGGACTCGCGAAAAAAAGAAATGCCAAGTAGAAAGAGAAGGAGTGGTAACGCAAAGTATCCTATGCCAAGAAGATATTCAAATCCGTTGTAAACTTTTCCACCAAGCAACCCCGCATAGCCCCACGGAGCGACAGAAAAAAATATACCAATAACAAAAAATAAAATAGCGATGACGCTATGGCGTATCTCGTCCGAGAGACCACCAAGAAATGATATTCCGCTAAACAAAGAGGTTTCTTCTTGAGATGCTTTATTTATTTTTTTAGGAACCTTCTCATCATTTTTCCTTCGCCCGTTTCGTTCTTTCTTTGCCATAATTATTTATACATAGTAACAGATAAAGTAATAAGATTAAAACTCGCGTTGTCTTAAAAGACATTGATAATTATTGACTTTGTTCAAATGTCCGTTATATAATGGACAAACGTTACGAAGTTCGGAATAAAGGACACACTCTTGCAAAAACGCATTATAAAAGACACTAAAAGGACATCTTATGAACTACAATAAAGACATCAAGGACAATAGGCTCGTGAGCCAAGCACCGTCTAATGGGATAACGGCTTTTGGTGTTACTATTTCAAAAAAGTGCGAGCGTCTCGCCACAGCCATTTACCTAGTCACCAATTTTCTATCGGACACAGAACCTATGAAGTTTCGTCTCCGCGCGCTATCTCTAGAGCTTGTCCGAGACGCTTCGCTCGTAAAAAACGGTAGTCAGATGGTGGAAGCAAATGTCCTTGAGGCGCTCCGCGCGAACATTCTTGAAACACTATCATTGCTTGAGCTGGCATTTATTGCAGGCCTAGTTTCCGAAATGAACTTCACTATTTTGAAGAGGGAATACGCTTCACTCAGGGACACAATAGAGGTCAAAAAAGCCTCCCGCGAATCCCGCACAGACAGCATTCTTGGAGACAATTTTTTCGGCACCACGGAGTCCGCGCACCCAAGGCCTGGCCTCGGGTACTCTCGAGAACAGGCCTTGATGCACCCTGCACCCACATCCAGCACCCTTCCTAAAGGACATTCTATCGGACAAACAACATCTGTAATGTCCGATAGAAATACAGTATCGGACACGCGAAGGTCTGACCTTAAGAATTTGAGCCCAAGGTCAGTCCTTAGTGTGTCTTCTCCTGCTCCGCGCGCCATCACCGATATTGCAAAGGAATCACGCCGTGCGCGCATTTTAAAACTTGTAAAGGACAATCGTGAGGTTACGATAAAGGACATTGCAACCCATTTCGTAGACCTTTCAGAAAAGACAATTCAGCGAGAACTTGTATCATTGGTAGAGAGTGGTGTCCTTAAGAAATTTGGCGAACGTCGTTGGAGCCGTTACGCTCTCGTGTAGACAAAATAACAAAGGCCTCACCTCGGGTACTCTCGAGGTGAGGCCTTTGTTACTTGCAACTATTTGCTTGTTTTTCAGCCCTTTTTCTGCTATTATATGTCTGTGTGGCGAGATGTCGGTTTCGCAGTTTATATTAGTAAATTGTTATCCCCGAGTTATCCACACATATACTTTGCAGGTTAATCTTGCACTGTATATAATGTATATAAGTTCAGTGCGCAGATTTGTTTCTGCGTCACTGAATTTAGACGTAGTGAATGTGCTCGCACATTTGCGCGTCATTAAAATAGAAACTCCCGGCTTACGATAGATTGCAAGCAAGGGGAGAGTCCATTGAAAACTAGGTCCGGTGCGCAAAGATTTAGTACACACCCAAGGTCTTGCCTCGGGTACTCTCGAGGCAAGACCTTGGGTGTGTACACTCGCAAGTTTTTGCGCACCGGGTCTTGCATAGAAAATCGCATCACACAAGACGGTGCATTTTCAGTTTTCTATGGCCTCGACCCGTGTGGTCGAAGCACTACCGCATGACCGACAAAACGACAGAACAAAATTAGTTAGTTCACTTAATTAAAGTGTGTTACGAAACCTCTCCACGCCACCACCTCCCAGACCTTGGGTACTCTCAAGATCTGGGAGGTCTGGTCGCGGAGAGTGGACACACTGTGCGATTAGAAATTTATCACTTATATATGACTACAATTATTTCATCAAAGTCTGCAAAATTTGCTGCAGGTTTGGTAGGACTTGTTGCTGGTGTTGCAATGTTTGCAATCACAGCTCAAGCTGCTACATTCACAACAAACCTAAAGCAAGGCAGCACAGGTGCTGATGTAAAGAATCTTCAGATTCTTTTGAACTCAGCCCCATCAACGCAGGTTGCAACAACCGGCGCAGGATCACCAGGGAACGAATCTTCGTACTTTGGACCTGCAACAAAAGCTGCAGTTATCAAGTTCCAGAATAAGTACGCTTCAGAAGTTCTTGCACCAGTTGGTTTGACCAGCGGTACGGGTTTCGTAGGTGCTGCTACTCGCGCAAAGTTGAACACGATGGGTGGTTCAACATCTACCACGACAACAGTTCCTGGTTGTACATCAACAGTTGGCTTTAGCCCAACGACTGGTCAGTCATGCGCAACAGGCGCAGTGACAACTACAACCACGACTACACAGTCAGGTCCGATTTCAGTATCACTTGCAAACGACAACCCTGCAGCATCAGCTGTAGTGGCTAGTCAGGCAACTGCTGATCTCGCGCACTTTACTTTCAGTGGCAACGGTACAATCAAGAATGTAAAACTCTTGCGCACTGGTATTTCATCAAACTCCACACTATCAAGCGTATACCTCTACCAGGGTAGCGTTCGTGTATCTGATGGCGCTTCGGTGAACAATACAGACAGCTCGATTACTTTCAACAACCTTAGTATTGCGGTAAACGGCTCAGCTACACTTTCAGTGAAGGCTGATATCGCTGCAAACACGGCAGGTCAGATTGTTGGCGTACAACTCGTTGGCTACACTGTTTCAGGCGCTACTGCTATGAACACTGCAAACATTTCAGGTAACTACATGAATGTTGCAAGTGCAGCATTGGCAGGGGTAACAGCAAGTTCAACATCAGCTGTTACTGCTACTGTAAACGCTGGCACAATTGGCCAAACATTTTGGTCAGGTGCGGTAAATGTGTCAACACGTGCCGTATCACTTAAGGGCGCAGCTTTTAAGTTTATTGGTTCAGCAACATCAGATGCTGCTACAAAACTTCAGCTTTATGTTAACGGTTTACCTGTTGGCTCTACAGCTTCAGTAGATTCTGTAACAAATCGTCTTAGTTTTGACTTCGGTACAAGCCCAGTAACATTGAACACTGGTTCACAAACAGTTGAACTTCGTGGAGACATTGTGAAGGGTTCAAATCGTACAATTCAGTTCAACCTTGAGAATGCTAGTGATCTTATCACTATGGATTCACAGCTTGGTGTA
>Ga0075878_110_pt1 | contig 35896 bp, 41 predicted proteins | sample RifGroA1_FD_68301 | JGI IMG/M metagenome (GOLD analysis project Ga0075878, IMG submission 68301) | Parcubacteria bacterium GW2011_GWA1_44_13
TCTGAGGTGAATCGGGATTCATTGAGGATTTTTCTTAAAGTTGTAGCCGATATTTTTAGCAACATGCGAAGAGGTTAATTGGGGATGGTATAAGTTCCTGTCAATAACAAACGGAGGAGAAAATGAAATACCTTTTCAATCTGATTTGCTTGCTCATTGCGCAAAGGACGTACAGCGCATATCTGTGGATATGTTCTGAAACGCTACCTCGTGATTGTGACTACCGGTCGCTCTCAAAGAAAATCAAGAACCGTATCAAAATATTCAAGGCGTTTTTGGATGCCACGAGGCTCAGTCCAAAAGCTACCTTGAAAGACAAGATGAGCGAGGCAACAAGACTCAAGGAAGCTGAGAACGACATACTCTCAAGGCACTACGACAAAATGAACGTGACTTCCAGACAATAATAATGCACTGAAACCCCTTCACTTTCGTGAAGGGGTTTTTCTTTTTACTCTCCCAAGTTCTCCTTTCCGTTCGCAATGATGGTTGAAAGCACGGCTATTCCAAGTACGACAACCACTCCTCCGGCAAAAAGCGCATAGTTAGCCCCAAAGTGCTCCCAAATATACCCAAAATCCCAAAGCGAGCGTTATCGCTCCGCTCGCTAGAGCCACAACAAAATACCCTATCAAAAGTACGACGTACCCAATACGCATCACTGTGCGCGCTCCTATGCGGTCGCTCATTCCCCCAGCACTCACCGAAAAACCCGCGTACGACAAACTATAGAGCATATAAAAAAGCGGAATGGACGCGAGAGAGAAACCTAGATGTTGAGTTTTTAGCAAAAGCACGGCTACCGGAATACTCCCCGCCGACAAAAGGAACAGCGCCACAAGGTACCGCTTGAAGTCTGACGGAAAAACTGAAATAGAATCAAGAGACAAATTCCCCTTGCGAGCCTCCCCGGCGATGTCCTTCACAAAAAGAATTGACGCAACAGCAAGTATTCCAACAATGAACGCAACGACGAACACAATATTGAAACCCTCTGGATACGCGCGGAGAATTAAATACGCAATGAGCGGTCCTAGTATCGCGCCTAGCGTGTCCATCATTCTGTGAAAACCAAAAGCTCGCCCCATCTCCTCTTTTGGTGTTGAGAGCGAAATGATTGCGTCGCGCGGAGCCTCGCGGAGACCTTTTCCAATGCGGTCAGTTACGCGAATACCAATAACTCCGCCAACCGACGATACGAGGAGATACATAGGACGTGTCGCCACCGAAAGCCCGTATCCAAAAATCATAAACGGTTTTCTTTTTTTTATTTTGTCGGAGTACTTGCCAGCGTAAATTTTTATAATATTCGCCGCGCCGTCCGCGAGCCCCTCCACTAGCCCAAGCGACCCCGCGCCTGCTTTCAACACTGATGTAAAAAACGCAGGGAAAATGGACAGCACCATTTCGCTGGACATATCATTGAAAAAACTCGTGAGGCCGATTAGAAAAACATTTCTCGGTGGACGATATCTGGTCATGATTCTCTAAGTATAACAAACTCTCTACCGAAAGTTTTAAAACATTTCACGTAAATCACGTTCCACTCTCACAAAGTCAACAGGATTTATTAAAGGATATTTTTTTGAAAATATTTCAAAGTCTTCCCTAAACATTTCCCATGCGCCCTCCATGTCTTCAGCAAGGACTAGGTTAAGCGTTCTCCCAAGGAGTGGGGACAACCATTCAGCGGGGTGCTTGTACAAACCCTCGTTGTTATACCCAAGACTGGAGCTTGCAGTGTATTGAAAATTTGAAAGTATATTTCCTTGATACAGCGCCTTTATCTCTTTATTCAAAAAAATGTCTTCTGATGGCTTTACACCGGCGTCCAAATTCGCCCAGTTTGTCGTCCTTAATATCAGGTCGTACTTTGCAGCCTCCCTTGCATATTCATCCTTAAAAATCTCGCTTTGCGTTTGCGGTGTAGTAGTCGCTTCTATTGGGTAATATCTAGCAACACATCCTGCATACATATATTGTGGCATTTGATTCCATTGAAAAGTTTCTTCAAGGTCACAATTATCACTGCAAACATATGTAGGCTTATCTGACAAAAAATAACACTGATCTCTTGGAGCGCGTAAATAGAGCTTCCCGTTTTTTATGTAAAAAGTATTTATCCTCTCGCCAAAAAGATCCCCTGCCCAAAAATTACCAGCTACCCTTGACATAAAATACTTTGCAGGGACAACCTTCATTTCTTTTAAATTATAAGGGAGGACAGCCTCACCACGCGCCCAATGATAACGATAGTATGACCCTGAAATAATGAGGTAGTCCTTATACCCCACTACCCGAAGCCCCTCCTCAGAACCTAGCCCCCCAATAGTGTCCCATTTTTCTGTTTCTTTGTTTAGTATAGACACATCATACGTAATATCCCTTCCTGCTGTCCCACCAGAGACCCAATCTTCTTCGCTAAGTTTAATATCCTTGCCTGCATACGAAAAATAATAGTCAGTGACAGTACTGCAACCACTACTACAATCTTCAAGATCTTCTACATAGAATGTCTCATGTTTCTCTTTTTTCATTAAACCAATGTCGAAAAGCTCAAGAACTGTTCCATTAAAATCATTTTTCCCAGGATGTAACTCTGAAAAGGCGATATTTTGCGCATCGATAGGTGTATTAAGAATACTAGCAATATTCTTAATCTTGGAGATGTGCGGGTCTATTTTTTGTTGATAAATCCAATAACCACCTCCGGACAGAACGAGTAACACTACGACACACAAAAAAATAAATATCCTCTTCATTCAAAAAGTATATCATCTAATGGATTTATCATCTCATTCTTAATCCTTACCGAAACAGCTCCATAAACTTCACTGGATCAATTGAAACACCGCCGATGCGAACAGTGAGATGCAGATGTGGCATTTCTGCGTACCCAGTCTGACCGCTTTTCCCAATAATCTGCCCCGGCAGAACAAGCTCGCCCACGTTCACATGTATTTTTGACAGGTGCATATAAAAAGTCATTAGGCCGAGCCCGTGATCCACCACAACTGTCTTACCATAGTTGCGATATGTTTTCGCAATACGTACTACTCCGCGATTCATCGCGGTAACAGGCGTGCCTTCCTCCGCTCTGTAGTCCGCGCCTTTGTGAGCTATTGTGTAAACGCCAGTTTTTCGAGAATAACCGTATTCGTCTGTGACAAAAAGCTCTTTGAGGGGTGGCGAAAACACCGTTTTCCAAAATGCTTTTGTGCCTGTGTGAGCCGAAGCCAAATTTTTATTCTCATCTGCTAGTGTGCTCACCAATTTGGTCTGGCTCGCCGGCGTATCCCCGCCAAGTTTTGCTGGGATACTGAGTGGCGCTTCTATTTTCTTCCTCTCTCCCACTGTAACTGCGCTACTTGTGGCACTCCCATCAGAAAATTCTGCGACCACTTCATACACACCCGTTTTTTTATTTAAATCTACCCCATAAAGAGCAGTCGGTTTGCCTTGATATGTGAAAACACCGAGTTTTTTTCCATCAAAGGTGATTTTTTTAATCTCTGACGCGGTTTTGCCTTCTACTTGTATCATAATGGGGTCACCCTGTATGACTTGCGATGGGAAAAACGCCAAAGACGCCGTTTGGGCGAAGACCGCTGTTGATGCGCAAAAGTACGCCACAACAGAAAAAATAAAAATGAAATACTTGCTCTTCACCCCATAACTATACTCCGAATTTCGCATCTTAAACAGGAAATTTAATTCCATGATTGCCCCGTACTTTATTTAACTATGTCATATCAACACAAATATACGACCGAGATTGACAAGTGCGACACGCTTGATGCAAAACTGTTTATTCTCCACTTTTCCACTTTCATCTTGCAGACCTGGTTGATATAATATCGGAACAAGGAGTTCACTATTTATCAATTTAACAACATAGTTCATGCAAACAAAAAACAAGACCGTATCTACTGAAACAACAGTGCAAAATATTCAAAAAAGAGACGGTTCTATTGCTCCTTTTGACGTTGCTAAAATAACTCAGGCAATTTACAAGGCTATGCTTGCTTCGCGCGAGGGCTCCCCCAGAGAAGCAGAGGTTGTTGCCAACAAAGTCTACGCGGACGCGCTCAGAATCACCAAAAAATACAAAAATTTCACTCCTAATGTTGAAGGAATCCAGGATACTGTTGAAAAGGAGCTAATCTTGTCCGAATATGTCAAGACAGCCAAGACATACATCATTTACCGAGAAAAAAGAGCGAACCTGCGCGCAAAAGGGCTTCGTGTTCCTCCAAAAGTAAAAAAACTTGTGGACGACAGCAAGCAATATTTCAGAAATCCGCTTGGTGAATTCGTTTACTACCGCACATATTCCCGCTGGATTGCCGAAGAGGGTCGCCGAGAGACATGGATAGAGACCGTTGACCGTTATATTTCATTTATGAAGGAAAATATGGGCGACAAGCTCAAGGATTCAGAGTATCAGGAGCTCCGAGAAGGCATTTTGAAGCAAGAGGCTATGCCATCAATGAGACTTTTGCAGTTTGCAGGCAAGGCAGCGAGAAAAACAAATGTTTGCGCGTATAACTGCTCTTACATCGCGCCTGAAAATTTCCAAGACCTAGCGGAGATAATGTACGTGTCAATGTGCGGTACAGGCGCCGGATGGTCTGCTGAGAGCCAAAATGTGCAAAAATTTCCCCAAATCAACCTCCAAACCGGCAAAAAACTACCGACTCACAAAATACCTGACAGCAAGGAGGGTTGGGCGGACTCTCTTGTGGTTGGAATGACTGCTTGGGCGGAAGGAAGTGATATTGATTTTGATTTCTCGACATCATTTGTATGATTGGCGACTGCGTCGTGGCAGGTGGAGTGAGAAGGAGCGCTATGATTTCCCTCTCGGACTTGGACGACAGCGACATTCGCGATTCAAAACAAGGCGCTTTCTATATGAACGAGCCACAGCGAATGCTTGCCAACAACTCCGCAGTTTATATTCAAAAGCCGTCCAATGCCGAGTTTATTGAGGAATGGACAGCGCTTATGAAGTCTGGGTGTGGCGAAAGAGGCATCTTTAACAGAGGTTCTCTCTCAAAGACCTTGCCTGAACGAAGACTAAAAATGCTCAAAGAAGAATACGAAGGATACTTTGATCCAACTGGTCAAACTATAATTGGACCGATTGGCACAAACCCTTGTGGAGAAATCATTTTGCAATCAAAACAATTTTGTAATTTGTCAGAAGTTGTTGCGCGAGCAGAGGACACAGAGGAGTCGCTTTTGAAAAAAATTCGCTTGGCGACAATTCTCGGCACATATCAGTCAAGCCTCACCAATTTCCCTTACCTTTCAAAAAGGTGGAAGGAAAATTGCGACAAGGAGCGCTTGCTCGGCGTATCCATCACTGGACAGTGGGATTCAAAACTCGCTAGAGACCCAGAGGTCTTGCGAAAGCTAAAGAACGAGGTGAACAAGGTAAACGAAGTGTACGCAAAAAAATTCGGAATTAGCGCGTCCACCTGCACCACTGCCGTAAAACCTTCTGGCACGCTTTCGCAAACGGTTGACTGCTCATCAGGTATGCACCCACGCCACGCGCCGTATTACATTCGCAGAGTTAGAATCTCGGCCACAGACGCCCTTTTCAAGATGCTCAAGGACCAAGGCGTGCCGTACCTTCCAGAAGTTGGACAGTCCGCAGAAAGCGCAACCACTTATGTTTTGGAATTTCCTGTGAAAGCGCCAAAAGGTTCCATTTACAAAAATGACATCTCGGCAATTGACCAACTGGAGCATTGGAAAATCGTAAAAGTAAATTACACAGAGCATAATCCATCCGTAACGGTTTCCATTGGAGAGTCAGAATGGATTGAAGTTGCAAACTGGGTTTATAAAAATTGGGATATTGTTGGAGGATTGTCTTTCCTCCCACGCGACAACCACGTTTACCAGCTCGCTCCTTACGAGGAGATTAACGAAAAAAGATACCTTGAGCTTGCAGCGCGACTTGAACACATTGACTACTCAAAAATCATTTCGTACGAAAAAACCGACGAACTTGATGTGAAAAAAGAATTGGCATGCGTGGCAGGAGTATGCGAAATTGCGATGTAGTCACCCGAATACAAAAAGAACCGCCTCAAGGCGGTTCTTTTTGTATTTGGGTGACTACTGGGAATTGAACCCAGATCGAGAGTTCCACAAACTCTAGTGTTAACCATTACACCATAGCCACCATGTATTTCTCTTCTACTAACTAACAACTACTAACTACACACTAGTACCTAGTACCTAGTACCTTGGCGGTTCCTCCGTTATACCAGATTTATGGTTCGTTTGTCGAGCCAGAGCGTAAAGTAAACTTGAAAGACGGTTTAGATACGCAAGCGTCTCTTTGCCAACTTTCACAGCGCCTTCATCCGCCACACCCACAACCCTGCGTTCCGCCCTGCGTGAAAGCGTACGCGCAAAGTCCAGGAGTGAAGCGAGCTCGGTCCCGCCAGAAACAAAAAATGTTTTGATTGGTGGAAGCTCGTTTTCAATCGCATTTATAATCTTCTCCAATTCGCGCACCTTCTCCTCGCCAATATGCTTATCGGCTCCCGCAACCTCGGCCTGAATTGTAAAAAGATTCTGCTGGACGTTATCAATAATTTTTGAAACCTCCGGCGCCTCTGCTTTTACTTTTACAACACCGAGAAACGAATTTACTTCATCAAGCGTGCCGAGCGCCTCAGCTATTGCCGAACTTTTTGAAAAGCGTTGATCGCATCCAAATGCGCTCGTGGTTCCATTGTCGCCCTTGCCTGTGTAAAGCATTTAGGTAATATAACAGAATTTTTACTGCTTGACAATAGGGTCTTTTTTTGCTATAATACAAAAAGTTAGATTCTGAACATTTAAATATTTTAGAAGGAGGTGCTCAATGGCACAAAAACACTTGGACGCATGTCCGTCACTCGCATCTGGGCTTTCAGATGATTGCTCTTGCGACAAGGAAGTTAGCCACTACTTAATTCTCGCAAAATGGTCATTTGGACTTTTTGTGTTTGAGTTCATCGGTGGCTTGTTTTCAGGAAGCATTGCTCTCGTCTCAGACTCTCTGCATGTGCTTTTAGACGGGACAGAGAATATTGTTTCTGCGATTGTCTCAAAACTCTCGCGGAAACACAAAAACGAGAAAAAAATGCGCATGATTGGTGGAAGAGTAAGCGCTCTCCTACTACTCGTCGCTAGTGGTGTGATTGTACACGAGGGCTGGGAGCGTATCATTACACCTCACGAGGTGGAGTGGTATATGACAGTCATCGCCACAATAGGTCTCTGTGTGAACATTCTGCAAATGTATCTCCACCAAGGAGTCGCGGAGGAACACAAAAACCAAACACACCTATGGCAAAGCCGTCACCTGTGGTCCGACATATCAGCAAGCATTGCTGTAATTGTCGGCGGACTCATTATGTCTGTTTCCGGCGGGTTGTACTGGATTGATGGAGTTCTGTCAGTCGGTATTGGATTACTAATAATGACGCTCACTGTCGGAAAGCTTCTTGGGGTTGAGTTTCATTCTCACAGCCACGGAGCAGAGTGCCATCACAAGCACTAATGCAACATAGAACGGCAGCCGCTACGCGACTGCCGTTTTTATTTGCTATCCTAGGTTTTCTTATTTTTTTCAAAACAAAAACCGCACAAAATATTTCTTGTGCGGAGTTGGTAATTTGCAATCAAACTTCTGAGGATTTTTTTTGATGCTCAAATATGCGATAAGGCATGCAGTCGCCAAACCGCTTTTTGAGTTCTTCTTTTATTTTGTCGAAATCTTCCTGGATTTTCTTTCCAGAAAGTACATTGATGAGCCCCTCGATGATGAGTTCGAGTGTGATGTGGTTAAACATGCACTCGGGATCAACTGGCTCCACGACTTTGATTTTCACCCCAGGAACAATCTCCGCCTTGCGCCCTTTTTGGCGGAAACAGTGCACAAGGATCTTGTTCGTTTCCTCGTCAATGTTCAGCTCCCATTGTTTCTGACGCTGAACCGAAAGCACTTCCCCCAGAATACCTATGACGACATGTCCAGGTTGCCGGTGGGCTACGCGTACTGACTCCTGAGCCTTCTTTTGGATATTCATCAAATTCCCCTTTCGTTTGTTGTTGATTTAAAAAGAACCGTTTATGTTGTTATTATTCTACCTACCATTATACCATATCCACAGAAAAATGCAATGATTTCTATAGCGCATTCAAATTGCTTCCTGGGCACAAAAAAACAAAAGGCACCAGTCGCTTTCGCTTCTGGTGCCTTTTGTTTTTACCTGTGCCCAAGAGAGGACTTGAACCTCCATGCCTTGCGGCTTACGAACCTCAATCGTACGTGTCTACCAATTTCACCACCTGGGCGTATTTCTTCTAAACTGAGGTTCTGAGAGCATACCCCAAAAGTCCTATTTTTTCAAGCAAAAACCCCTTTCGGGGTTCTTGTGAGTTCGCTATGCAATCGCTTCTTCTGCTGTCACTTCGGCAACTTCTTCCCCCTCCTGCACAGGAACTGTTACTCCGCTCTTTGTATGACGCATCTTGCGCTTTACATCACGGGCAACTTTGCCACGAACGAAGTAGAGTTTTGCGCGACGAACCTCAGACTGACGCACGATTTCAATCTTGTCGATTGAAGGCGAGTAGAGCGGGAAGATTTTCTCAACGCCAACTCCTGAAGCCGTCTTGCGGACAGTGAACATAGCGCCATTTCCAGAACCGCCTTTTACAGCAAGCACGAGGCCCTCAAAAATCTGCATGCGAACCTTGCCCTTTTCCTCAATTTTGAGGTGGACTTTTACGGTAGCTCCAGCGCGAATAGGCAAATCCTTACGACTTGCTACCGAAACTGGGCTCATTTGGATAGTTGTGTTTTCCATAACAATGTATTCGCTACTCTAGCACGGGAGCCCAAGTTCTGCAAGACCCACTTTAAAATCCTCTGGAAGTGGGGCTTCTACGGTGTGTTCCACCCCATCTAGCCCCTTAAATACCACTGAAAAGGCGTGGAGCGCCATGCGCTTAAAACCGAGAATGTGCGGGCCTTTTGGCGCGTACAAATCGTCGTGGAGAATAGGGTGACCAACTGCTTTTAGGTGCACGCGAATCTGGTGCGTTCGGCCTGTATGAGGATTGACTTCAAGATACGATAGCCTAGTGTTCTTTGCCTCCCCTTCTCCTAGTACATGATAGTCAGTCACCGCCTCGCGAAGCTCGCCCCTCGCGCCGTACTCGGCAGACCATCTGCGGAAGTCGCTCTTTGAACGACCAATAGGCTTGTCTATTTTCCCATCTAGCTCCTTGAAAGTTCCTTGGACAATGGCTCGGTAGGATTTTTTAATTGCGCGCGCCTGAAACTGCGATTTTAAATTTAAAAATGATTCTTGTGTTTTTGCCACGAGAAGCACGCCGGAGGTGTCGCGGTCTATGCGATGAACAATCCCCCATTTTTCTATTACTCCGCCTTTGGTCAAAGGGATCGTTTCTCCAACTCCTTTTATGCTCGGATATTTTTCTAGAAGCCAATCTGCGAGTGTTGGTTCCTTCGTACGTCCATCTGGATGCACCACAAGACCCGCCGGCTTATTGACCGCGATTACTTCATCATCCTCGTATAGAATAGGAATTTGCATCTGACTTTATAGACTTTAAGACTTTCGACCTTATGAACTTAGCGCCCCATGCGTCGTTCGCGTGAGGCAAATTTTTCAATGATGCTTGCAAATTCTTCTTGTTGAAACTCTGGCCAGTATGCATTCACAAAAAAAAGTTCGCTGTATACAGATTGCCAAGGTAAAAACCCTGAGAGTCGCTGGTCGCCTCCAGTGCGAATAAGGATGTCTGGGTCCGGCATTGGGTATGACCAAAGTTTTTTAGAAAATTCTTCTTCAGTAACATTTGTCGCGCCATCTTTTAGAAGTGCGTTTGTTGCCGAGAGAATCTCCGCGCGCCCGCCGTAGGACATTGCAATGTGAAGCGTTATATTAAAATCCTTCGCGGTTTCAGATTCCATTTTTACCATCGCCGACTGAATATCATTGTCAAAACGCGCGCGGTCGCCGATGAAACACACTCGCACTTTCTCTTCAATCATTTTCCTTGTTTCATTGTTAAGAATTGAGCGAAACAGTTTCATGAGGTACCCAACTTCCTCTTCACTGCGTTGCCAGTTTTCTGTGGAAAAAGCATACACGACCAAATGCGCGATACCTGCTTCGCGCGCCCACTTCACGACATCCTGAAGTTTTTTATATCCCTCACTGTGTCCCTCAAAAACTGGTTTATTGTGCGCGCGAGCCCACCGGCGATTGCCGTCCATAATTATTCCTACGCATTTAATTTTTTGGTCTGACATAGTTTAGCTGCAATTAATACAGAATATCAAAATTTTTGAATCCCCCCAAGGGCTCGCTCAGTTCTCCTGTTACCTTGTCCACTCGCGCGAGTATCGGACCCTTGCCGACAAGCTCTAGGAAAGCGTGGAGCACCACCTCATCCCCCTCGGCAACTATAGACACCGATCCGTCAGGATTGTTCTTTACCGTACCATTGATACCTAGAGACCTTGCCTCACGAGTTACAAAATCGCGGAACATCACCAATTGCACACGGCCAGTCACCTGGCAAGTAAGACGCTTTTGCATATTTGGTCATACTACACTGACTTAGGGAAATTAAAAAGGGGTAGTTGAATTAATTGGAAATATGGGGTATTATCACTTCTGTTAGCATGGGAGATTAGCTGTTTTGGTAGGCTCAAAAGGTTTCGGTAGAATTTGATAAAGTGCGGAGCAAGTGGAAAACTGAATATTTGGGAGATTAGCTCAGTTGGTAGAGCAATTCGTTTACACCGAAAAGGTCAGAGGTTCAAGTCCTCTATCTCCCACCAAGTAAAGAAAAACAACGCGCAGGCGTTGTTTTTCTTTACTTGGTGCCCCCGGTAAGAATCGAACTTACATTAGTGGCTTAGAAGTCCACAGTTCTATCCATTGAACTACAGGGGCATGTATTAAACTTTCCAACTTACTCCGCATTGGGATACCTATGTAAATTATATGATTGGGCTAAGCATAACAACTACAGGGGCAATCTACAGCACTCTACCAATACTAAATAGAAGGGTCAACTATTGCCACTCCTTCTGTTTTTACCTTCTCAAAGATTGCTGATTTTTCATCAAGTCCTGCGATAACCTTCGCTAATCCTTCCTCATTAAATTTTATTACGCCAGAAGACTTTGGCGCAGCTGTAAAAAACGTATCGCGATTTATTTCTATAAAAACGTAGGTGTTGTAACCAATTGATGAAACAAGCGCTATAAAAAATACTACTACAACGATGCGCCAATCGCGGTATGGAGTTATTTCCATCCTAAGGGCATCAACTCCCTTAGAGTATGTAAGTTTTTTAAATTCAGCTTTCCAGTCTTTTTTTGGCATATTATTGATTGGTAAAATTAAGCGCGACTAAAAATGCGTCTACTCTCCACTGCGGATCTTTTAGGGCGACCTTTGCGGGAGCTTTGCCGACCACCGCTGGCTCCTCTGTTGCTGTAGATGAATCGCGCGTAATACGCACTGTCTTCCACTCAAACTTGCCTGGGAAATTTTCAATAAGTATCAGCAACCTCTGAATATCTGAGAATTTCCCAGTAGCGACTATTCTAAAATTTAAAAATGGGACAGTTTTTTCCGTATAACCCTGCTCAAGAGACTCTATTGTGAGCTTCGTCCCTGATTGCGACCCGAGCGACTCTATTTTTTTTGTGAAAGCCACCACCTCGTTTTCCTTGAAAAAATATTCTGTGATTTTTTTTATATTTGCGTCCTCTTTCCTCAACACAGAAACAGATGACGCTATGCGAGACTCTCTTCCTGAAAGTTCCTCTATTTTTTCTGAAATGAGCGACGTCGCTTCTGTTTTGCTTTTTGTTGCAAAGAACAAAAAAGTGTATGAACCTGCGCCAACAAGAGCAAAGGTAATTGCCGTTCCCAAAAGTGCCAGAGTTTTTTTATTTGCTTTCATAATTTTATTTCTTTGCAGGCGTTTTAGACTTTCGCTCAACCACAATGGAGAAGTCTATGTTCTCGCTTTTTACATAACTGGATATTGGCATCGTGACACTCGTGTAGGTCGGGTCCTTTTTTAATATTTCAACAAAATTTGCCAAACTGTCGCGGTTACTTGCTGTGCCTGTAAGCACTATCCTTTCTTGGCTTGCCATTGCTTCATACGTGAATGCTACTATTTTTATTTCATTCCCCTTAAGGCCGAGTATGTTTGCCACCGCCTGCGAAGGTGTGAGTCGCGCGGTTGTGTCACCGCTCAAAAGCAGAAGTATTTTTGTATTTATTTCGCGAATCTGCGCTCCGAGCTCCTTCTCCTGTTCTGCGCCACCGTACTTTTTTTCAAGCACAGCAAATTGGTCCTCTGAAGAATTGTGTTTAGACACAGCGAGGATGTACGCCGGAGCAAAAAGAACAGCGCTCGCGACTGAAAGCGCGCCAATTGCGAAAAACGAGACGACAGAAAGTCTAAGACGATACTCAGTGATCACATTTTTCTTCTCTTCTATTGGCAGAATATTAAGCATGATATTTATTTTGAACGTCTTAGTGAAAGCCCTAGCGCTGTCGCGTAACGAAGCGAGTCGTTAAAACTGATTTCTGGTATGTATTCATCAAGCGTATTCACATTCACCATTGTATTTGCAAGCTCCACAGGAACAGCCAGTCCAGACGCAAGGTAGCTTGTAAAACCGGCAAGGTTTGAATCTCCGCCACAGAGATAGATTTTTTGTATTGCAGGACGCTTTTTTCCATAGTCGTCTGTGTGTTCCTGCCAATAATTTTGATGTCTGCTTATTTCGTCGCGCAAAATGGAGATAGTGGACATCATAGCAAGTGATATTTCTTCGGTCACCTTTTCCCCAGAAATCCCCTGCTCGTGTTTTATTTTCTCTGCTTCGTCGTGCGAAACTTTTAAATTTTTTGCTATAACATCCGTAAGTGTACCTCCGCCAACCTGCACAGTAGATGTAAATTGAACAACACCACCAGAAATAATCGCGATACCTGTTCGTGTTCTGCCAAAATCAACAGTCATGAATGTTCCTTTGTCTCCCTCGGGAATGATTGACCGCGCTACAGAGTGCGACTCAACTTCAAAGGCTACTGGTGTTATGCCTGTGCCTGAAAGAGCCTCAAGATACACGTCCACAAGAGAGCGCGCAACCACAGACACGCTAACGCTTATGGACGATTCGTCCTCCCCTATAATATCGTAATCAAACAACGCCTCGCTCGCGCTCATTGGGACCTGCTCCTCAAGCACAAGCTCAATAGCTCCACGGATATCGTTGTACTTCATTTTCGGAAGTTTGAGTTCAAACAAATATGCTTTTTCCTCAGGAAGGGAGACAGAAACAAACTCCAGATTATGAATTTTTTTAATCTCCTTAAAAACTTGCCGTAGCTCTTCCATCTTTTTCACTTCACCAGATTCAATAACGCCACGCGGAATAGCATGATCTCCAAAGCGACCGATTTCAATCCCTTTACGTTTTTCAACAAGTTCAACAAACCGCATTGCCGCGTCTGATATGTCTAACCCCACCGCGGGCATTTGAAGGAACAGCGGAGGCGGTGAAAATTGATAAAATTTACTCCTCTTCATTATATATAGTATACATCACTATTTGACCTATAAAAAGAAAGCGTAGAGGATAACTCCAAGAACAATAACAATTGCGAAGGAAATGAGGTTAAAGTATTCATAAAACACACGCGCAATGTGTCCTCCAAAATATTTCATCACTGTTGCGACAGCAAAAAATCTTCCCGCGCGACCAAGGATAGACGCAATGATGAATGTCGGAATGCTAATACCAAAGAGCCCTCCCGCAATCGTGAACACTTTGTAAGGAATTGGTGTGAACGCCGCGACAAAAATCGCAAAAAAAGCATTTTCTATAAAAAGTTTCTGCACGGTAATCATCTCTGTCTCTAGGTGGTATATATCCACGAGCCACACACCGACTGTTTGAAACAAAAAATAACCGATAGCGTACCCAAGGAGTCCGCCAAGAACAGACCCTAGTGTGGTGATTGTTGCATAGTAGAATGCTCGCGCTCGCTCCTTGGTCATGAGTATCGCTACAAGGAGCACATCTGGTGGAACTGGGAAAAAAGATGACTCGGCAAACGACATCCCAAAGAGCCACCACTTTGCGTTTTTACCTTCCGCGTGGCGCACTGCCCACGCGCTCATTGTTTCTTTTAATGTCTGAAGTTTATGTCGCATACTATTGTATAGGTGTCCCGTTTGGGATTTCGCGGTCAGGGTTTACTGTTGTTAGAAACCCCTCTCCAACAGCATAGAGCACCATGCCTTGGCTTTCTAATCCACGAATCGTGCGCGTAGGAAGATTCGCAAGCACTGGCACTTGCTTACCCACGAGCACTGACGGGTCCTCGTAGTGCATAGCGATACCGGAAAGAATTTGTCGAATATCTTGCTCCTCCCCTAAACCATTCGTCGCTGACGAATGGTCGGGCGAACCTTCTGTGCTCGGCACAGAAGGTTTTAGCCCCAAGTTTATCATAAGTTTAATTAACTTGTCCGCATCGGGAACTTTTTCAGCAGAAAGAATCGTCCCTATTTTTATCTCAGCTTTTTTAAATTCATCAAAAGTAATTTCGGTCATATGTTTTCTATAGTGTTTCTAAAATTGGTCTGTTGTTTTTGCGGTCTAAGTAACTCTGCAAAATGATTGCGGCGGCGGAGTCATCCACACGCTTTCGTTTCATTTGGTAAAATCGCGCTTGCTGGGTAGAGAGAAATTCGCGCTCTTCTATAATAGGTATCCCGAGGACCTTGCGAAGCTCCACAATAAATTTATCAATCTCTTTTTTTACAATATTTGGCTCGCCTTTGTAATCCATCGATTCACCTATAATAATAGTCTCCACCGCCTCATGAGCGCAAATAGTTTTAATCTCGCCAAGACTGCTTTTGCTATTTTCTAGAATAGCATACGGAAAAGCAAGAGTTCCGCCCTCATCTGAAATAGCGAGTCCTATTCGCTTTGTGCCGTAGTCAATTCCCAAATAACGCATAACTATATGATAACATATAAGCAAAACATTGCGTTTTCGGTGAATTTTGCTAGGATGGGCAAGTGCGACAATACAGGGATAGGTGGCAGAGTGGTCTAACGCGCTTGTCTTGAAAACAAGAGTCCGGGCAACCGGACCGTGAGTTCGAATCTCACCCTATCCGCTCGTTAAAAATACGCCCTTTACAAGGGCTTATTTTTTTGAGCGGATAGGAGCAAGCCAACTGCTTGGCTTGCGCGTGAGATTCGAAAGACGGAGCATGTCGCTATGCGACAGCGAGTCGGGGTCGCGAGTACTTATGAGCAGAGCGAATTAGTAACTCGGGACCGCATCTCACCCTATCCGCAGAAAAAGAAAAATGAGGTCGCAAGACCTCTTTTTTTCTGCTACACTTTCTATATATTAATCGCGAGATTTAATTTTTTAAAAACACATGTTCCCCACACAATTTTTCATTTCTGTTTTGGTAGCAACGCTTGCCGGATACACAGCAGGAATGCTTTGGTTTTCTGCTCGCCTGTTTATGAACCCTTGGCTCAAGGCGCTCGGCAAGACCGAAGCAGACCTCTCGGCAAACAAGAAAGAAGTTCCTCGCATTATGCTCTACGGATTTTTGAATACTGCTGCTACCGCATTCGCGCTCGGCGTAATCCTGGAGCTTGTTACAACGCCAACGCTTCTTGCATACTTGCAGGTTGCTTTTTTTGTATGTTTCTCGTTTATCGTCACCACAAAGTTTAATGACCTCATTTATGCTTCGCGCGAGCCACACTGGAGTCGCCAACCTCAAATTCTCTTCCTTGTGAACGTAGGCTACTATCTATTTTCCTTTACCGCGATGACTATCGCATTTTGGATGCTCCGTTCGTAACAACTATATTTTGCTTACGAAACTCGGCTCATAAAGTTTGCGAAGTTGCGCGCGAGTTTCTGAACCAACAACTCCACTCTCTCCATTTATTCCAAACTCTCGCTGAAACTCGGCCAAAGCCGTTTTAGTGCACGACCCAAAAAAACCAGAGAGCGGGCAATCGTTTCGCGAATAATTTTCTGGTGGATAATATCCTTTTGCAAGCAGGCCTGCCTGAAATGCCAGCACTTCAGTATTTGCTAAAGTTGTTTTGCTTACTGGCGAGTTTCCGCTGTATGGCAAAAGCGTGCTTTGATGCGGGCCAACAACAAGCGATGATTCGCCAAAGAAATCAGCGAGCCCAAGATATGTTTGAAAGGCGAGTTCCTTCAAAACCATCGCGCGTACCGCTGGCGCGCGAAACTGTGGTTCATAAATATACCCGTACTCAACGAGCATGCTTGCTCCATCCACGGTGTTGCTACTCCCTATTGCTATGAGCTCCTGCTCTTCCACTATTCCCTGGTCTTCACCAGGTAGATTGCTCACAGGAAACATTTTAGAAAGTCTTTTAAATACGTGATTCGCAATATCAAGTGACGCTTGAGAATTTGAATACTGTCGCTCTGGCGTGTAAATAGTGAATCCATTGTACTCGCCTGGGGCCCAGAAACTCCTCGGCGCGCTGTCGTTGAAATGCACGTGAATAATGATGTCAACCTTGTGTTCATTCGCCCACTTGTTAATGCCGAACAAGCGAAGCGCGACATCGGAAGGCGCGGTGTTGTGTGGGACAGGATCACCCATTTTTGTTATTCTACCATCACCAATCAACCGTATCATTTCCATTTTTTGCGCGCGCACAAAAGTTTTTATCTCCTCGTCATTAGTTGTGAAATAGTTTTCTAAGTGCGGGTTCCAACCGTCACGCCCTCTGGTCATCACCACCTCATAGTGACCATCCTCCACCAGATATTGCGCCAGATACAGAGAAAGGTCGGCATTTAGGTCACGCTCAAGCACATCGCGAAATTCTGTTCCTCCAAAGTTTGGTTCATGCCCAGGCACAATTAAAACATTCAATTTCTTTTTCGTGCTTGAGGCATTGTCAAAGGCGGTGCGAAGCTGGGCCGATGTGGTGCTTTGCGTAAAAAAGACAGCAGCCGACATTGGGTCTCCTCCCCCCACTATAGTCATCATTTTTTTATCAAAAATTCCAACTAAAAAAACCGAGCCAAAAAAAGAAACGGCTATTAGCATCTTGCTGAAAGCTTTCATTACTATATGATGCCATTAAAACGGGAAACTCCAAAGCACTTCGCGACAAATTGAAAGATTTTGTGTGAAGGCTAGCGCCCCAAACCACACGAGGACACCGCCAAAAAGAATATTCACATATTGCATCCACGCAAAACTTCGTGAAAGATATTTTTCAATCTCTCCCGCAAACGCTCCAATAATTAAAAACGGCGCACCGAGTCCTAGCGCGTACGCGACAAGGAGGAAAAATGTTTTCGCGGGCGCAAGCACAGCAAGACCGAGTATTGCACCTAGAGCTGCGCCAACACATGGTGTCCACCCCATAGCAAACGCCGAGCCAAACACAAATGAAGTAAGCGCGCGCGAAGAAAACTTTTTGTGAACCTTAAAAATATGAGGTCGCTCTAAAAACGAAAGCTTCACGAGTCCCATCAGGTAGAGCCCAAAGAAAATAACAATAGCGCCTCCAGCACGCGCTAAAATTGTTTGAAGCTCGGGTCCCGCTTGCACAAGCGCACTGTGAAGAACAAGTCCGAGCACAGCAAACACAGTTGTGAAGCCGAGCACAAAAAACAAACTTGCATGAAACATTGCGAACCTAGAAACAAGCGCGTCTGGTGTTTTCTTTTCTAGCGCAATACCGCCTAGGTATGCGATAAACCCCGGCACAAGGGGAAGCACACATGGCGCAAAAAAAGAAACGACTCCGGCGCCGAATGCGACAATGATTGTAACGTCAGTCATTAAATAGCATTGTACCGCACGGAGCTCGTGTGACGCAACGCAAAGCGTTGCGTCACACGAGCTCCGCTGTTACACTGTATATATGGAAGAATACGATTACCAAATTACGTGGTCAGCGCCAGAGCACGAGCACCGCGAACATAGCGCCGACTGGTACTGGGCTGTTGGCATTATTTCTGTATCGCTCGCGGTTGCATTCATTATAGTAAACAATATGTTGCTCTCCGTAATCATCCTCCTCGGCATGGGGACTCTTCTTTTCCACGCAAAACATCCGCCAAAAATTCTTGATTACAAACTTTCTAAAAAAGGCGTGAGCGCCGGCGACAGACTTTATCCATGGGAAACATTGGAATCATTTTGGGTACTTGAAGGAAAAGATGATTTAAGGTTTCATCGCGACCCAAAAATTCTCCTCACTTCTAAAAAAACATTCATGCCTCATATTGTCATCCCGCTTACAAATTTTGTTATTGATGAAGTTCATCAATCTTTGTCGCATATGCTACACGAGGAGCCACAAGCAGAGCCACTCCCCGAGCGCCTCATGCGAAAGATTGGGTTCTAGGTGTATAAGTAAAACACCCGGTCACTCTAGAGTGGCTGGGTGTTTTACTTTGGTTGTGCCCTCGGCAGGAATCGAACCTACATCGTGGGTACCGCAAACCCATATCCTATCCATTGAACGACGAGGGCAAATTCGTCTTTTTGTGTTAATCCGCACAGTAATGCCCGCGCTGTTACCTTATTTGACTAAGCATAACAACGACGAGGGCGTCATAGAACTTCACCACTTTACCACAAAATACACAGAAATCAAATCTACTGCTACTCTACCACACAAGTACTTCCAACTTTGCGCCTGCGCTTATTACTGATTCATCTTGCCCACCTTGATATTTGTTTGTAGTTTTTGCTCCAAAAAAAGAAATCTTCATTTTTGGCCCTGCTTTGTAACTAACATTCATCTCATTTTTTTCAGACGATGGGACAAGCATCCCATAGTCTGACTTTTCTTTCCTGTGTTCAGCGCTTACATTAAAATTTTCTCCCTCAAATCCAACCTTAAGACTGGAGCTTTTACCCCAATCAAAATTACTTTTTCCTAATTCCATATTTATGACTTTCCCCTCAAAAACTTTTACCTTCGCGCCAACGACAAAATTTTCTGCTGTCTTCTTGAAGACCAAGTCCTGTTCCTCGAAATTATTAGTTTGAGCGCGAGCGCCAGCAGTTGCGCTTATAAAAATCTCATTAGTTTTATCAGGATTTACAAAACTTAATGTGCCACCTGTAGATCCTTCTCCCATTCCTTCCGTGTAGCTAGCTTTAGGTCCTTCTGTGCTTCCAATTTGCTGACTTACTGCCGCAATAATATTTGCGCCAACTCTTCCAGTAAGCTCACCGTACTCTCCTTTTATTATATTTTGTTCATCCACATAGTTGGCCTCTAGCATCCCAACAATTGTATTCATTACTACCGACTCACCAGAAAGCGCGTTTATATCAGTATTTAAAATAGTAGCTCCGACCTTGGCTCCAAATTTTTCATTGCCAAAACTAATGTTGCCACCAACAGCGGTCATCTCGTTTAATGACTGGTATGGATCATTGTAGATATTTTTGTAGTTAGTGACACTCAATCCAATTGTGCCTGTATTTATTTCAAGTTCCTTGGTTTCTGGGCTAATACTTACATCTATCCCCCTCTCTACCCTCATAATTTTTCCTTCCTCGAGATTATGCTTGAGTATATCTGTTGATTCCTCTATGCCGGCGGCGCTTTTCATAACTTTCTGCGCGCTACTTTCTACAGGTTGTAGCATCCAGTCTCCATTGCTAGCATAATTGTTAAATATTGATACCGATTCGTTGTATCTTTCCATAACACCCATTGCTTCTGCATAGTTATCTGTATCTGTTAATATCAATTCGCCGTAGTTATAAAAAGCTATTTTTCTTTCTGCGCCATCACCTAAAATCATTTCGGTCCATATGTGCTGGCCTCCCCATCTTGTGGAACCACTTTGAAGCCACGTATGCTCAATACCCAAACTCTTTGCTATTTCCATTTGGGCGTTGTGAATGTTCCCGCATATTCCAGATTCAGCAGTACCGCCGGCATTTCTAGTCTTTAGCGCCTGAAGCATCGCGTCTTCAGAAATTTTTACATGGTCACCAGACGCCAGCATGTCGTAATTGTATGTCTCACCAAAAAGTTGCCCTACTTGTTGCAGCATTATTGCTTTTTGCTTTTCACTAAAACTACCTTGTGAAGTAGCGAGCTTGTTTATAAATTGACTATAATTTTGAGCGCTAGAAATCGTTGAACCAATAAACGAAAGCGCATTATTCACTTCCTGAGATGTTGTTCCTTTATAAAATTCTGAGTTCCTGTAACCGCCATTTTCAATATTCTCTGCCGTAGATCCTTTAATTTCCCTATTTTCTCCGCTAATTTTTACTGAGATTTTCCCCCAATCAAATCCTGCTATTTTATTTTTTTCTGCAACTTGAAAGGCCTGCTCCTCTCCCATTGAAGGCAAATTTTCCTTACCAATATTTTGTTCTCCAGCGAACGCGGTTGACGCCCCAGCAAACAAGGAGAACGCGAGTAGTAAATTAGCTACCTTGTTCTTGAATTTCTCTGGCTCTAGATTTTCCAGAAAATCAGTTCCTTTTTTTATTATCTCGTTTTCTTTATTCTCAAAACTGGCACGGATTGCTTCTTGTGTAGGTTTTGCTTTTTCTGTTGTTGGGAAATTTTCAAACATATTATTTAAGCTCACTCATTAGGTTTCTAATCTCCCTCTCCTCAATTTCTAGAATCTCCGCAGAAAGCGCCTCTGTGGGGTTTTTCTCAAATTCAATTTTCTTTTTCAGTAGACCAACAAAAAGACCCGCCTTCTCTGGGAACCCCAAAAGAATCCCCATCAATTGCTGACGCTTTGTAAAAGAAAATGACGCAAAAAAATTTTTAATAATTTCTTGGTCACTATGTGGAATATTTTGCTTATTCAAAACTTCTTCTATTTGGCTGTAATCTTTCATTTTGTTTAGTAACCCTCTACTGGGAACCCTGCCTTCTTCCATGCGATAAACCCACCTTCCAAATTCATAGCTCCCACGAGTCCAAGCTCCTGCATCTTTGCGCAGGCTTTTGCAGAGCGACCGCCACTTTGGCAATTCACCACATATATAGTGTCTGATTTAAGCCCGCGTATTGTTTCTTCAAACGTACTATCATAAATATCAAAATTTTTAGCTCCTGGGATATGGCCATCTGCAAACTCTGACGGTGTCCGCACGTCAATAACCACCGCTTTCCCGTTCTGAATAATCTTATGTGCTTCCTCAGGAAGTATGTTGTTCATACCGCTATATGGTAACAAAAAATCCCCTAGGATTCTAGAGGATTTTTGAAGTTACGCGATTTTCTTGATTGCCTTAGCCAAGCGAGACTTTTTGCGGTCAGCTGCATTTTTCTTAATGGTGTTACCCTTTGCCGCTTTGTCTATTGCCTTGTAGGCCTTTGAAAGGAGCGCCTCTGCGGACTTTTTGTCCTTTGAGGATACGAGCTCACGTACCTCTTTTACAACTTCCTTCATCGCTTTGCTACGGCGGGCATTGTAAACAGCCTTGCGCGCAGAACCGCGAATATTGCGTTTTGCTGATTTGATAATTGGCATATGTGGACACACTATATATGATTTCCCAGATTTTGCAAGAGCTAGCAAACCGTGTACTATAAACCTATGATTGCTCATCTTTCTGGCACTATTCTCTTTGCGGGCGACCGATATGTGGTCTTGGAAACTGCTGGGGTGGGTTACAAAGTCCGTGTTGCCATTGATACATTGCAAGCACTCAAAAAAAACGCTGACAAAAAAGCGTCTCTTTGGATATACACAGTAGTCCGTGAGGATGCTCTGGACTTGTATGGTTTCCAAAACCAGACCGAGTTGGAATTTTTTGAAATGCTTATCAGTGTGTCCGGTATCGGCCCAAAGGGCGCGCTCGGCATTTTGAATGTCGCGCCCGTGGAACACCTAAAAGAAGCCATTGCTATGGGTGACACTGGGGCACTCACCAAAGTTTCTGGCATCGGCTCAAAGAGCGCGCAAAAAATAATCCTTGAACTTCGCGACAAGCTCGGCGGACACGAGAGCATCACAGGCGACACAATGCTTGGCGATGAACGCGACGCGATAGAGGGGCTTGTTGCGCTCGGCTACGCCGAGCGCAACGCTCGCGAGGCGCTCAAAAAAGTGTCTCCTGAAATTAAGGGTACTGGCGCGCGAATAAAAGACGCGCTAAAGCAACTCGGTAAAAAATAAAAATGGATACTCTTCTGCGCATTATAAAAAAAATCATCCCTCGTAATATTTTTAGTTTTTTTCAGCCTGCCTACCACTACCTCTTCGCGCTTCTAGCTGTGCTTGTGTACCGCTTCCCCTCGCGCAAAATAAAAATAGTCGCCATTACAGGCACAAAAGGAAAAACTTCAACTGCGGAAATAGTGAATGCGATTTTGGAAGAAGCTGGCTACAAAACCGCGCTTGCAGGCACGCTTCGTTTCAAAGTTGGCGACGAGGAAGAACGCAACCTCTACAAGATGACCATTCCGGGACGATTTTTTGTGCAAAGATTTTTGCGCCGCGCAGTGAACGCAAAATGTGATTGGGTGATTATTGAAATGACATCAGAAGGCGCGCGACAGTTCCGTCACAAGTTCATAGACTTTGACGCGCTTATTTTTACAAACCTATCCCCCGAGCATATAGAGTCGCACGGCTCTTTTGAAAAATACAAAGACGCAAAGCTCTCCATTGCGCGCGCTCTCGCAAACTCTCCAAAGCGTCCGCGCATTATTATTGCAAACGCGGACAATGAATATGCTGGCGAGTTCCTATCCGTGGACGCCGATACAAAAACAACTTACTCGCTCAAAGATGCGGAGCCGTACACTCTTGAAAAAAATAAAACTACTTTCAATTTTATGGGCTCGCCGGTTCACGCGCATCTCTCGGGTGCATTTAATCTTTCTAACATGCTCGCAGGAATTTCTTTTGCGCGCGCGATAAATATTTCACCAGAGGTAATCCGGCGCGCGATTGGAAAATTCCACGGCATTCGCGGGCGTGGTGAGCGCGTGAACGCAGGGCAAGATTTTGATGTCATTGTAGACTACGCGCACACCACCGACTCACTTGAAAAAGTGTACGAGGTCTTTCAGGACTCGCGAAAGATTTGCGTGCTCGGTGGCACTGGCGGTGGACGTGACACATGGAAGCGACCTGCAATGGGGGCGATTGCAAGCGCTCACTGTGATGAAATAATCCTCACGAACGAAGACCCGTACGACGAAGATCCAGAGAAAATTGTGTCTGAGATTTTAGCAGGGATAGAAGGAGGGCAAGCTGAGGTGATTATGGACCGCCGAGAAGCGATAGCTCGCGCGATTGCGCTCGCGCAAACGGGTGATGCGGTTATCATTACAGGCAAAGGCACCGACCCTTACATCATGGGTCCGAACGGCACCAAAACAGAATGGGACGACGCAGCCGTTGCGCGCGAAGAGCTTCAAAAACTTGGGTCCAAAAAGTAATTAGCGTTAGTTCAGAATCTCCAGCTATACACGTATAATATACTATATAACTGGGTACAATATTCTCTACATTCGCTCGGAAATACAAACTCCGTGTTTGCATTTCTCTCACTCACTTGAGAATAGTATATTATACGTGTATAGCTGGAGATTCTTTTTATTTAGACACTACTTTGCTACAATACACAAATGCAAACATTATCTCTTTTTCCATCTCTTTTAGATTTCCAGATGCTTGGCGTCTTTGCGCTTCGCGTAACACTTGGACTTATCTTTGTATATTTTTGGTATGAGAAAGTCACCCATCAGCGCGCGGAGCGAATTAACTTTTATGAGAAACTCGGCCTTCGCCCATCAAAGGTTTATTTTTGGACAGTGTCTTCTGTAGATGGTATCGCCGGCGCGCTTTTGGTTGTTGGCCTTTACACGCAGGGTGCCGTATTAGTAACTGGCGCTCTTATGCTTGTGGCGACATTCATAAAGTGGCGTAAACCTTCTGCTCTTCCAAGAAACACAATTGAGTTTTACATCATTCTCGCAGTCGCTTCTTTCGCTCTCCTCTTCCTCGGGCCAGGCGCCTTCGCGATAGATCTTCCTCTTTAGAATTGCAAATACCCTATTTTGTGGTATTATCCTGTTTGCATTATGCGCACGTAGCCGAATCAACAGATTCGTGGCTCTGCCATAAAATTTGGTAGACGGTAAATGTATATGCGCCCATAGCTCAGTCGGTAGAGCAGCTCCCTTTTAAGGAGACGGTCGTAGGTTCGATTCCTACTGGGCGCACAACGTAAAGAAAAACAGCGCCTGCGCGCTGTTTTTTAGTTGTGCGAGCCGGAGCTATGTTTTGCTAGCAAGCAAAACAAGCGAGGCAGGGTCGTGAAAATTTTGTTTTGACGAAAACAAAATTATTCCTGACCACACTAAAAATGGTCTCGACCGCAGGGAGAGGCGATTCCTATTGTGTAATATCGTGCTCAAAAAGTTATCCACAGGTACCCCTTGCGCGCGAAATATGGTGGGGGTATAATATATGCAGATGTAATTAGTTGGTTCGCAAATTTCAAACACTAGTCAGTTTATTGACTTAACAACAAGAAATTACCGCACATAACCATCATTTGCACATTGCGCAATAAACAGCGCCAAAGAAACAGTTCTTTGCGCCTCATACAGGCACATAAAAAACAAAAATCGTACCTCGGTACGATTTTTTTATTTCTACTGCTATACACGTATAATATACTATATAACTGGGTACAATATTCTCTACATTCGCTCGGAAATGCAAACTCCGTGTTTGCATTTCTCTCACTCACTTGAGAATAGTATATTATACGTGTATAGCTAATACTATGAATAGGTTAAAGTGCGAGAATAAATCTCTCCAGCGCCACATCCATCGGCTCGCCTCCTCGGTGCGCTTCGTGGTAGATAGTGACCAATGAATGCGAGAGATTTTTAATTTCTTCTTGTGTGTAATTTTTTGCAAACTCTCGTGATTTCTTTGCGACAAATGGGCTCATCCCTGCGTCGTCTCCGTTCTTTGCATTTTTCATAAGCGCAAGATTTTTTACCGCCCAAAAAAGCGTGCCGGAAATCTCTTCGGATGAAAGCCCTGCACTAGTCGCCTCTTGATACAAAACCCAAAGTTCTTTTTTGTTGCGTTTCCCAAGCGCGTCTCCTAAAGAAAAAATATTAAACTCGGGGCGTGTGTCCTCTTTTTTTAGAGCAAATTCCTCAACCTCCGCTTTTGTCGCTTTTATCTCATCTCCAATTTTTTTATCCAACTCAGGCTCAAACACTAGAAAGAAATTTGGAGACAAACGAAGCTCGTTTGCGTGCGCCAAGAGGACTTCCTGTTCTGCTTTTTTATCAAACAGGCAATCAAAAACAAAAAGTGACGTATTCCCAAACAAGCCCTGCGATGCCGCAAATGAATGGAGGAGTTCATTTGAAAGTTCGCCCTCTAGAATGGAGCGCTCCTCTCCGCATTTTTTGCCGAGCTCCTCACGTAGCGCGCGAAAACGCGCGCGTCCTTTCTCTCTGTCTTTTCCGTAAATGACGTAGAGCATTTTATTTAATATCCTCCATAGAACCGAAGCGCGGGCCTTTCATCACAGACACTGTGATAGGCACGGGAAACTCCACAGCATGCTCCATCGCCTCCTCCACAACGTCACGCACTTTGTCCACGCTCCCCTCCTCCACTTCATACAAAAGTTCATCGTGGATTTGGAGGAGCAAATGCGCGTGAGGCAAGAGTCCTGCTTTTTCCAAACCATCATGCGCGCGCTTCATCGCGACCTTTATAATGTCCGCGGCCGTCCCTTGAAGCGGAGCATTCATTGCCATTCGTTCCGCGCTCGCTCGAACAAACTGAATTGGCGATTTGAGCCCAGCAAAAAATCTGCGTCGCCCAAAGTATGTCGTGGTGAAGCCGTCTTTTTTTGCGCGCGATTTTACTTCCTCAAAATATTTCGCAATTTTTGGAAAAGTTAAAAAATAGTTGTCATAAAACTCCTGAGCCTCGGCGCGTGTGGAACCGAGGTTGTCCTTGAGCGCATTCACACCCATCCCATACACAATGCCGAAGTTGATCACCTTTGCCCGGCGACGCATCTCTCCCGTGACGTCTTTTTCGGCAACCTTAAACACGCGCGAAGCGACAGACGTGTGCACATCCGTCCCCACGCGAAAAACCTCCATCAAATGTTCGTCTTGGGACAAGGCTGCTAGCACGCGCATTTCAATCTGCGAATAATCAAAGGCAAGCAAGGTTGACCCTTCCCCAGCCACAAAAGCGTTCCTAATCGCCTCCCCATACTCCCCGCGTACAGGAATATTTTGAAGGTTTGGGTTGGATGAAGACATTCTGCCCGTTGTTGTTCCTGCTTGGTTTAGTGTCGTATGAAGACGCCCATCCTCTGTTACCAACTGTGGAAGATTGTCTATATATGTGGACAAAAGTTTTTGAAGTTCGCGGTAAAGAAGTATGTCTGCAACAATAGGGTGCGCATCTTTTAATTTCACAAGCTCTGACTCTCGTGTGGAACGCGCGCCTCCTTCTGTTTTTTTGAGTCCCTTTGCTGTAAGCGCAAGTTTGTCAAAAAGTATTTCCCCAAGCTGTTTTGGCGAGTTCATATTAAACTCTCCTCCAGCGTGTTCGTAAATACGTGCAGTAATCTTATCAAGCTCTATGTGATATTTTTTTGAAAGATTTTCCAGATGTCCTTTGTCTATGAGAATTCCATATTTTTGCGCCGATTCAATAATGGGAATAAGCGGAAGCTCAATGTCGCGGTACACAGCGCCAAGCCCCTGCTTCCCTATTTCCGCCTCAAGCGCTTCAAACGCATCTGCGAAGCTTTGCTTCTTTGTGTGGTGAAGAATATCCTCCAGAGACGGCGTAGTAAGATCGGAATTAAGGAGCCACAGAGCGATCTGCGCTTGTTTAAAAAGTTCTGGGTTAACTTCTTCCTTGCTTATCTCCTCATCTACGCCCGCGCGCACAATACCCAAAAGATCGTGAAGTCTGTCACGAAGCCCGCGAAAATCCAAATCCGCAAAAAGCGCTTCTGCTTTTTCTGGCTCAAAACTTTCACGCCATACTTTTTTGGGCAAAGAAAATTCTATCGGGGCATCACGTCGCACAGTCGCGAGCGTTTTAGAAAAGAGCGCTTCTTCTTCGCCGTCTTCTAGGAGTTTGATAATACGTGGAGTTAAGCCAGCTATTTTAAACGAGTCGGAATCTTTTTTTAATTTTTTGTAAATATCTTCTATTGAACCAAATGTGGTAATGAGTGTCGTCGCTGTTTTTTCTCCAATGCCTTTAATACCTATGATGTTGTCAGATGGATCACCACGAAGACCCTTGTAGTCGGGAAGAAGTGTTGGAATAAAACCAAAGCGTTCTACTACAGCTTTCTCGTTGTATAAAATTGTGTCGTTGATTCCCTTCTTCAATGTGTACACAAGCACGCGTTCGTCATCCACGAGCTGGAGCGTGTCCATATCGCCAGACGCAATGATGATTCGCAAATCTTTTTCCTTTTTCATTTTTTCTACAATGGTCGCAAGAAGGTCGTCCGCTTCAAAACCAGCAAGTTCGTATGCTGGAATGCCGAGCGCGGAAAAAATATCGCGTGAGCGTTTGATTTGATGCACCAAATCGTCCTCCGCTTTTGCGCGACCGAGCTTGTACGCTTCATATGCTTCGTGGCGAAATGTCGGCTGGGGTAAATCAAAACACCCAACAATGTAGTCGGGTTTCAGGTCCTTGATGATCTTCATAATCATCGTGGAGAGGCCGTAGAGCGCGCCGGTCGGCTCGCCTTTGCTTGATGAAAATTCTGGAAGCGCATGATACGCGCGGTGTAAAATAGCATGCGCATCTAAAAGGATAAGTGTTTTCTCACTATTTTTTTTTACTTTTTCTGCCATACACTATATGAGGTCGCCTGTTATCTGTCGCACACCCTCGCCAGCATATTCAAAAGAAAGATTAATGATGTCTTTTGGCATCGCCTCCTTCACCTGCTCCGGCCATTCAATAAAAATGAGATTGTGTTCATCAAGCAAAAGCGCGTCCCAGTCCAGCGCGCGCATTTCCTTTCCACCTTCCAAGCGGTACGCGTCAATATGAATGAGCTTCGTAAAACGCTCGCCCAGAATGGACCCGCGCGGAATGATGTACACTTTTTCTAAAATAAATGTAGGACTCGTAACGACCTCGGTAATGCCCAAAATGCTCGCAACGCATTTCACAAAAGCTGTCTTGCCTGCGCCAAGGTCACCAGAAAGCCCGACAACGGTCGCTGTTTCCTTTAGCGGATTTTTTGCGATGGACCTCTTTCTTCATCATCCTATCTTACCATTTTTGTGGAGGAAGGAGGAATACAAACAGAAGGGAGTGTGATTGCCTTCGGCAATCACAATCTTTACTGTTGCCATTTTATACCATCTACACCGTAAGACGGTGAATTGATGCTGATATCAATGTTTGATACGGCATCCCCTCTTGAATCGCTTTCGCTTTTAGTTTCATTAGGTCAACTGCAGAAATTCTAATAGAAATTGTTTTGTTTTTTGCTGTTGTATCTTTCGCTATTTTGGAATAGCGAGAAATCTCTTGTTTAAGTTTCGGAACAGATTTAAACTTCCCCGCTTCTATACCGGCGAGTGTACGCTTTTCTTCCGCATTCAATATTGGTTTCTCTGTTTTTTTCATAATGTTATGGCTTTAGGTACTTCTTGGTTGCTTTTCTACTTGGAATGATAGTTTTGAGAAAAATTTTTTCTTCATCCTCAACAAACGGAACGTAGTAGATATACTCGTCTATCTCGATGACATACACAAACTGATGTTCGTATGGATTTTTATTTTCAATAATATCCAATATCTTCCCTTGTTCTATGTATACCAAACATATTTCAAAAGAAATCCCTCTTTCTTTAATCAATTTTCTATTCTTTTCAGGGTTCCAATCAAAATATTTCATATCAGGCGTGTATATACAATGTATATAAAAACATATTTAATGTCAAGCGTGTCTATAATAATTAAAGACATCTGACCTCTATACCCTCCTACACCCAACGTGTGGGGAGTGGATGCAAAGGAAAAAAAAAGGGGGGGTGATTGCCTTCGGCAATCACCCCCCCCTTTTTTTCTTTGCTTCAATATCCTACATTCTGCTACTAGTGCTTCTCGCTTGAGAATCGTCCATACAAATGGTTACCCAAAAGCACGAGGATAAGTGTGAGTATCATCAAGAGAACCCATTCAAAAAGAGTAGTTGGAACGAACTCGCCTGCCCCAAACACGCTCGCATTAATCGCGTTTTGAGATGCCTCCGCACGGTGCATCACATAAGCAACAGCATCACCCTGCACGCCGTTTGTTCCTGTGTACACCATATTTGCGGTCACTACCAAAACCTCTCCAGACTTTAGTCCGCGACCTGTTGTGGCAAAAATAAATGTATCACCCGTTTCCTTTGACGCAAGTGTTTTCAAATCAACAACTACAGCGTTATCTCCGCTTGAGAATGCGCCCTTTGTCGCGCTGTCAATATTCATTGACGTTGGGAATGTAACGCGAAGCACCACATCCTTAAGGGACTGGCCGTTTTCGTTTTTCCACTGCACGCGATATGTGCGTTTCTCTCCTACGCCAATCATCTCCGCGCCTCCTTCAATAGAAAGCGTAACGAGCGACTGAGCCGAGCTTCCGCGAGTTACCACGGTTGTGGTTGGCTTCAACACAACTGGGGTTGTAACTGTCGCTGTTGGCGCCACCGCGTATGCGCTCACTTCTGAAACAAACGAGTTTACACCGCCGTACGATGTGCCGTATGAATTTTGCGCAACGACACGATAGTAGTATGTCTGCCCCGATGCAAGTCCAGTAACATAGTCTGAGTGCTTCACAACAGAAAGATTGCCGACATTTATTGTTGTTGTTTTGTTCCCCAGACTTGCTGTTGGTCCCCACTCAAAATAAGCGTTTGAAGATTGACTGTTTGACTCAAACACAAGTCCGTTAAGTTTTGCTGTTGTTCCAGTTTGCTCTGTCGCAAGGAGTGTGGTTACTGTTGGAGCAGAACCAACGTTGGTGTTGTAGTTGTAATTATAATTGTATGTTTGTCCTGTTGTTGTGAAAGAAAGAATGCTTCCATACACAGTGCCGTACGAGCTCTGCGCCACCGCGCGGTAGTAGTATGTTGTGTTTGCATTCAAATTATAAAGCGAGTTGCTAAAACTTGTCGCTCCTGTTCCGTAATTCAAAACAGAAGTTGTGTTGCCAAGCGAGTAGCTTGTTCCCCACTCAAACCATGCATTGATGTTTGTTCCGCTTGATGTCACATAGCCGTTGAGGACTGCGGAGTTTTGATAAACAGAACTTGCGCTGTTGGTGCTTACATATGGCTGTGTGTAACCATAGTTGTAATTATAATTGTAGTTGCTTTGCACTGCGCACGAAGGCGTTGTGAAAGAAAGAGTTCCACCGTGCGATGTACCATACGTATTTGAAAACACCGCGCGATAATAATATGTAGTGCTTTGATTAAGCCCGGAAACCACCTGACTAAAACTTTGAGGTGAGTTGAAGACCTGACTAGAAGTTCTTGTCCCTGAGCCAGAATCAACATTGCTGTAGTTTGTTCCCCATTCAAACCAAACACTTGTTGAAGCTCCGCCTGTGTCGCTCAATGTGGCGTTCAATGTCGCGCTTGAACAGCTCGCAACCATTGCGGTTTGAGCAGACGCAAAACTTGCGCCAGCAAAAAGAGCCGCGACTGCGACAAGTGTAACTCCAAGCAATTTAATTTTTTTATTCATGATGATATATAAAGTAACAACTAATTTACTTTTTAAAACTATGAACATGCTTGTTCATAACTTTAAAAAGTACAGAAGGAAAAAGAAATAATTTCTCCTTCTGTGTGACAACAATGTTGTCATTTTTAAAGAGCAGTACCCGTCGTCCCTGATGGACTGTGTCCGCCTGTTGAACCTTGCGGTTTGTATTCTCCAGCTGGAGTAACAACCGAAGGAGCTGGAACCACAACAGACGGCGCATTCACAATCACAGGAGGAGCCGGGATGAACACCGTTTGTGGCGGTGGGACATACTGGGTACCATATGTGACCTGCGGAGCGTACGGATAGTAACCCGAACTGTATCCGCCGTAGTACGGCATCACAGGTTGCTGTCTGATGACAAGGATTTTTCTCCCCACTTTTGGTGGTGGCTCTGGAGCTACCTCCTCCTCAGGTTCAAGCTCCCAAGTCCTTGGCATTACTGCCTTGTCATAGAAGTCATCCTCTGCCGGTTTTGCAGAAGCCACCTCTGTTGTAACGGCCACTTTTGGGGTAGTCCTTAACTCCGCCAATAACTCATCAACCTTAAATGTTGGCTTTGACGCCACCATTGGCGCAGACTTAGACTTTGGTTTGGGTTTTCTATTACTAGAAACCCTCGCCTTTGGTTCCGGGCAATCGCACAAAGCGTCTGCCTTGGCCTTTTGGGAAATGTGGAGGATAGGTTTCGCTTTAGCAACAACCTGCTCCCTCTGCATCTCCTCCCACCGAGTTCTCTCGTATTGAACCCACAGAGTGAGGCCTACAAGCCACAACAATATGACCACAATGGTAGCCCATACCGGCCACCCTTTTTTCGTTGTTTTTTCCACAGCACACCTTCCTTTCTTTGAGTGATTTTCAAACTGCAACAAACTTCTGTTGCTATCTAGAGCAATTATAGCACGAGGAACAAAAAAGTCAACCCCGCCTGCGAGGAGCGCGGGCGGGGTACTTTTTCTATTATTGGTGACGTCTTAGTGTAACAAAACTTACTCAATTTCAGCCTCCTCGTCGTCTTCTTCTTCTTTATCAAGAGGCTTCTTACGTTTCTCGGTTGATTCGTAAATCATACGGCCAACGAGAACAGCGACAAGAGTAGCTATAATGAGCAGAACCCAGCCAATAAGTGTGTTTGGGAAAATATCGCCTCCCGACCCAATGACCGCAGCTGTATTCCTGTTTGTAAAACCTTCTTCAGTCACAACAGGAGTAGTTGTTGCTGTTTTTTTCACAGCCACAACTGGAGCTACTGCTTTTGTTTCTTTTGGCGCGAGTGTAACAACCTGCGAATTTGACTGATATGTAACAGTTACAGAAGTTTGCTTTGGTACTGATGTTGTGAACGACGAAACTGGGGAGTAAGCGGTCGCTCCGCCTTCCATAGCCACCGAACGATACGAGTATGTCTGCCCTGGATTAAGATCGCGAAGGTTCCATTCAAAAGTTCCCTCGTTCCAGATACCCTGTACAGCCACCGCTGTTGGAGCGTTGTTGTTATTGTAAATTTCAAACCATACAGTTGAATTTTTCTGAGGATTTGAAACGTGTCCGATAATAGTAGCGCTGTTTTCTGTAACGTATTTTGTGGTTACTGGTGTAAGCATAGGTGCCGCAAAAACATCGCTCACAAACGCAAAAAGCGCTATGGCGAGCACTGCTATGGCACGAATTGATTGAAATACTATATTGTTCATAGTTTTATATTATAGCATATTGGGCAAAAAAGTCAATACCAAAAGAAAAAGCCCGAGGTTATTAATCTCGGGCCTCGCGAAAGTTTATTCGCTACCTTAAAGTAAGTTCTCCACCTTGTTCCTCTCTTTGACGGAGGGAAAGGTCATTACTGAGGCGTTTGTAGATTCCCGCCCATTTACCAGGGTTGTACCCTTTGGGGCACACGGCACCATTGGTTTCTTTACCCTCGCATGCCCCTTGCTCATCCATCAAGCCTTTAACAAGGTTGCCTAGACATACGCCATCAGCGCCGTAATTCCCAGTTTTACAACTAGGGTGAATCATCCGTTCGTCACGGTAATTACCCACCGTTGGGCCGACGACTACACCTGCTGGCCTTTCCACGGCAACTTTTTGCTTCTTTTCAGGACGCTCGAACAGATTCGGTGGGTAAACCACCTGAACAGCGGGCTGTTGAGAAGCATACTGCGGTTGTGCGCGATGCCCCGAATTATCGTAGCAACCGGATCTCCTCTGCGCGCGACGCACGAGGTCTTCGTATGTCGCCTCGCCCCCAGAGTCGGGGGCGTTGCACATACCAGGCCTTGGCGGGTACATTCCTTGTTTTGGCGTGGTGTCGCAATAAACCGCGACTGCGCCACATGAGGAATATCCAGATGAGTACCCTGCGGGGGCATCGAGATAAATTATCTCGTCATCCCCAGGTTTCCACTGAGCACCCTTTGCAACTTCGTGACCGACTGCTGCTCCAGCGAGACCGCCGAGTATTCCACCCTTGAGCCACTTGTAGCCCGTATAGGCTCCCACCACAGTCCCGCCAATTGTTTGCGCGTTTTTGTAGTGGGGATTATCGGTTGCACAACCTGCGAACAGCGCGACCAAAACAAACAACATGAATTTCTTCATGATTTTCTCCTCTCTTTTTTCAAAAATTCAATTGAACGGTAGGCTCGCCAAGCGCGAACCTTTCTAATTACAATTATACCAAATCCCAGCCTTTTGTCAAGTAGCGATTACTATTCAAAACACATATAATGAAAGGAAATTTATGCTCAAATTTGACGACACAAGCAGTGATGACCAGATTGCGAAACTTCATGAAAAAGAAGAGGAGGAGTTTCTGCAGATAATGTCTAAAAAATACGGTATACCATACGCCGACCTATCGGGCGTTCCTGTGGATACTACTGCGGTAGGACTTATTAAAGAGGACCTCGCGCGCGCGGCGCTCATTGCACCGTTTGAAATCGCAAATAAAAAACTAAAAGTTGCGCTTTTTTCACCGACGCAAGCAAACACTAAAGAAGTTCTCACGTCTCTCGCGGAACGTGGATACAATATAGAGCAGTACCTCGTGTCGCACGCAAGTTTGGAAAAGGTTTGGGAACGCTATCATGAAATTTCCGGCGCTACAAAAAGCGAAGCTGGCATGGTGGATATCTCTGGAGATGATATGGAGGGGCTCGTAAAAAAATTCAATACACTTGAAGACGTAACAAAAGCTCTCAAAACAACTGTCACCGAAAAAACAGCTCGCCACATTTCAAATATTTTTTCTACTGTGATGGCGGGAGCTATTGGCATTCACGCATCGGATATTCATATTGAGCCTGCAGAAGATTCTATTCATATTCGTTACCGCATAGACGGTGTGCTCCACGAGGTTGCGACTCTCCCTTCTGAAATCTATCGTCTCTTTAGTTCGCGTTTGAAACTTCTTGCGGGCTTGAAACTAAATGTCGGCACCGAAAGTCAGGACGGTCGTTTTAGTATTAAAATTTCCGGAATGGAAATTGAAATGCGTGTGTCTGTGATTCCCGGAGCGTATGGCGAAGGCGTGGTGATGCGTATTTTAAATCCGCAATCGCTAGATGTGACTCTTGAGGACCTTGGTATGTCTCCGCGACTTTTGGAAATCATAGACCGCGAAATTAAAAAACCTCACGGAATGATTTTGAACACGGGTCCTACAGGGTCTGGAAAAACAACCACGCTCTACGCGTTTTTGAAAAGAATTTATTCGTCAGAAATAAAAATGATGACGATTGAAGACCCTATTGAATATCATTTGAAAGGCGTTTCCCAAACACAAGTGGAAACGGAAAAAGGTTACACATTTTTGGAGGGGCTTCGCTCAGCAATGCGACAAGACCCCGATGTGATTATGATTGGTGAAATCCGCGATGGCGAAACTGCGAAGGTTGCTATAAACGCGGCGCTCACTGGCCATATGGTATTTTCCACTCTTCACACCAACACCGCTGCGGGCGCAATTCCCCGTCTTATAGACCTAGGCGTAACGCCAAAAGTTATCGGCTCATCGCTCACCGTTGCGCTAGCGCAACGCCTCGCGCGCAAACTCTGTGATGAATGTAAAAAAGAAGACACTCCAAATGAACGCGAGCAAAAAATTATTGATGAGGTATCGGCGCTTATTAAAGAAAAAGTTGGTGAAACAGTGCAGACAAAAAAAGTTTGGCGCGCGGTTGGGTGCGTGAAATGCAACAACACAGGGTACCGTGGGCGTGTGGGTATATTTGAAGCTGTTTTAATGACTGCGGAGATTGAATCGCTCCTAGACGCAATCCCCTCCGAGCGCGAGATTCGCGAGATCGCAAAAAAACAGGGGCTTCTAAATATGCGCGAGGATGGTATTGAAAAAATCCTCGCAGGCGCGACGGCGTTTGATGAGGTGGGGAGAGTGGTTGATCTTGAACGCGAAGGTTAAAAAAATAATCCCGATGACGCGAAGCGTCATCGGGATTTCCATTACCTTTTTTATACGGCAAGCAATCGCATAATTTCTTCGGGCGCTGTGCGCTGGCAAACCGGGGAAACTTTTCCACCGTTGGGCAATTCAACAAGCTTGTTCATTAATTTTCTGCTTGTTGCGATGGCAACAACTTTGCCTTCAAACAACCGGTCAAACATTGTGTTGAGAAACCCGTTATGTTTATCAATGTTGACCGCAACCACATCTGCGGTTCTGCCCGCATGAAGCGCGTCCTCATGCGAGATTGCAAATACGACCTTGTGGTCCTTCAGAATTTCCGAATAGACTGCATGGTGGTCTGTGCAAACTCCCAAAACAACAATCTTTTTTGTTCTTCCCTTTGTCATTCCGTACTCCCTTTATTTAAACAACAAACCCGCGATTCGGCGCAGGCATCCGTACTCCAGACAAAACGATACCAAATCCCCGCTAGAAGTCAATTGTTTTTTGTTCTTGAAACCGATACAATTTCTAGGAAG
>Ga0075878_104_pt1 | contig 27098 bp, 20 predicted proteins | sample RifGroA1_FD_68301 | JGI IMG/M metagenome (GOLD analysis project Ga0075878, IMG submission 68301) | Parcubacteria bacterium GW2011_GWA1_44_13
AACAAATCTCAATTTCTATATATTCCCGCAGGTCACCTCCATCACTCAGCCGGGAGGTTTCCCTGCAGACTCTGCGCGCGAGTATGACGCAGGCGACACGGACGGCGTGATTACTTTGAATGGTACTCGGTTTGGCTCGTCTATTGGTTCTGGATCTGTAACCGTTCTTGGTTCATCAGCAACGACGAACTCATGGAGCAATACCGCCATTGAAACGCGTGTCCCTACCGCCATTGCCGACAACTCCTACACAGGCTCTGTGGCGATGACACAAGGAACAGGAGGTAACAGCAAGACTCACAGTTACAGTACTTTGAGAATCCTTCCGCGTATTACGAGTTTGGATCCGACATCAGCAAGTGTTAGTGACCCGATAACTGTAAACGGAAACCACTTGTGTCAGGCTGGAGCTGGGAGCTGTCCTGTGGCGTTTGGTGGGTCGGACAAAGTAACCTTTACTTCTGCCGTAGATGCGACAGTCTTTACGAGTTGGTCAAATACGGCAATAGTGACCGCGGTGCCTGCTAGCGCTGTGACAGGTAATGTGGTCGTGACTTCAAACGCGTACACTTCAAACGCAAATACGTTTACGCTTGTTTCTACAATGCCAAGCGATCCTACAAATCTGAAACAATATAAAGCAAACGGCACAACTGAGATTTTGGCATCGGGGACAGCAAGCACGACGAGTGTTGTGCTCAAGGCCGACATGGCTTCGAGTATTGCTATCAATATGATCATTCAGGCTGAAGTTGAAAATGTACCAACAAGCTTTGACGGCATAGGTATTGTTGATGGGGCTGTGGGAAGTGGCGGAGGATGTAACAGCTGTACCTCACTCGCAAATGCGCAAGTGACGGTAAGCGGTCTTACCGATAATATTAAGCATTGGCGCGTGCGTTCAAAAAATACAACCACGAGCGAGGTTTCAGCATGGACATATTATGGTACTTCAAGCCCGAACGAGACCGACTTCAAGATAGATACCACAGCACCGGTGATATCAGGCACTTCTTCGGGAACTCCTGGGACAAACAGCGCTTCAATCACATGGAATACATCCGATGAAATATCAACAACACGCATAGAGTATGATACAGCGGGCACCTTTACTGGTGGATACGATTGCGCAGGCACCAGCGAATGTACGGCTCTCACGGATACTTCTCCGATGGTGACTAACCATACCCCTCCTGCCCTTACAAATCTAAATTCTGGTACAACCTACCACTACCGCGTGCGTTCAAAAGACGCGGCGGGAAACGAAAGTATTGACCCATCAACAGGTGATTATACATTCCCGACGGCGACGGAAAATCATCCTGCAAAAACAACGATGGCTGTCATTTTTAATGACCCGCTTCAGGTAACTACTGCAACGACAACCTATTTCACTGTACATGTACCGGAACTGTCGCCTACAGTGCAGAGCGCGTACATTGAAGTGTTTGGTCTTGTGTCTGGCGGATTCTCGGGCACTATCACCATACAGGCAAACAGCGCCACATCGCGCGCGTACGCGGTAAGCACAGCGGCTTCTACGCCGACACTTTACAGGTTTGTTTACCCTATCTCATCACCGGGGACTGAAACAAATTTGAATTTAAACGATGTTGCGCCGTGCTCAAACAGCGTTGTCCCTGGCACTCCGCCGGACTGTAACAAGGTGGTGCTGACGCCTTCAACAGGGAGCATCAATGTTCTTTCAGCAAAAATTATTACCACTTATTCATACACACCATAATGACTCAAAAAAATAAAATCATTGTTATCGTTCTTCTCATAGCTGGCTCTGCGCTTGGCGTTTACCTTTGGCGCACATCGCCAACATTTAAAAAGGCAGTGACTTTTTTTGAGAAGCCAAAGGTTGTTGAGGAGACATTGGTGATACCGGATACTAAACTCGTGAGTGGGGCTGTAGGACGCACCCCATCTACCGAGAATTATGCTGTACCTCTTGTGCCTGTGACCGAGGGGGACAAGGTGGTTGTTCCAGGCGCAGTGCTGACTTTGAAAGAAAGTTTTGATGTTGCAAAGGCAAATGCTGAAGCATGGTCAAGCGACGCCAAGCTTGTGTTTTTGACATCGCAGGGCGCCGTCACACTAGAAGGCAAGTCCAGTATGTGGCAGGTCGTGTTCGGTTCTACTTCAAAAAAGAAAGGGTACGAGGTGATTATCCAAGGAGACAAGGTTGTATCTGAAAAGGAACTTCCTACAGAGGAGTATGGCTACGATTTACCGACTAATTGGTACGACGCTGGGGAGGCTATTAGCTCTATCCAGTCATTGCCACAGTTTGCAGATGCGACTGTTTCATCTATTAATTTCTTCTACAATCGCGACGGCAAGAGGTGGGGGTACGCGCTCGGCACTTCGCGTGGCACCACATCAATGCCTGTGCGATAATTTCATATGAAGCATTTTGCGCGCATATTGTTTGTGATGATTGGCGTCGGTGTTGCGGTTTTTTCTGCATACGCTACTGACCAAATGCGTACGACAGAAATTCAAGTCGCCGACTCCGCTTCTTCCGTCTCCACAGCGCAAAATTACCCATTCACGCTTTTTATTGGCGATGACCTCACAGATGTTACTGCTCCTGCAATGAAGTCTATGTCGTTTGTCACTTCAGGAGTTTACACTGGAAGCGGAACTGTCACATTCACCATAGACTCCGACGGCGCAACGAGCAAAGCGTACACGCTTCCAAACGTTGGGTCTACTCCGACCCCGTTTGAAATTGAATACAAGGATCCGTCCAGCAAGATTAGCCCAACATCAGGTGGCTCATATGGCTACACACTCAACTTCACCCCCTCTGGAGTGACCATATACGGGCTAGGTATAAAGATGAGCGAGACGCATAGGTACAAACCGCCGACGTGCGCGGATGGCGCGCCAGCAAATCAGAAAGTGAAGAGTACAGAGAGCGCTATCGCCGACTCCGCTTCTTCCGTCTCCACAGCGCAAAATTACCCATTCACGCTTTTCATTGGCGATGACCTTACCGATGTTACCGCTCCGGCAATGAAGTCTATGTCGTTTACCACTTCTGGAGTCTATACTGGAAGCGGTACGGTCACATTTACAATAGACTCCGACGGCGCAACGAGCAAAGCGTACACGCTTCCAAACGTTGGATCTACTCCGACCCCGTTTGAAATTGAATACAAAGATCCGTCCAGCAAGATTAGCCCAACATCAGGAGGTTCATACGGCTACACTTTAAATTTCACCCCATCTGGGGTGACCATCTACGGGCTAGGTATAAAGATGAGCGAGACGCATAGGTACAAACCGCCGACGTGCGGAGGTATGCCCGTATTGGGAGACCTTACCTCTGCTGTGTTTGATTCAACTGAAAGCGCGGGCCACGGGGCAGGGTACAACTCTGTGATGTGGAAGGGAACTCTTGGCGGGCCTGGCTCAAATGAGGGCAAGGTTAGGTTTCAGTTTTCCGCGTCTGATGCGTCTACTGGCCCGTGGACATATATCGGAGGCGATACATGCGCGTCAGGGGATTGGTTTGACGCTCCAACTCCGGGCACTCCTGTTGAGCTAAAAGGGGAGGCGTGCCAAACAGCGTGGAACAATAAAAGATATTTCCGCTATAAGATTCGTATCTGCTCAAATAACTGCACGGATGCTGGCACATACACCCCAACAGTGAACGACGTGGTAGTCAGCTGGGCACCGTAAAGGGCAGAATGTAGAATATGGAATATAGAATATGGAAAACAAAAGACAGAATATAGAATATAGAATATTGAATATTGAATCTAAAATGAAAGATTCAGTTTTTTTGGAATTCAATCCAATTCCCCATTCCCCATTCAACATTCAACATTCAACATTCCACCTTCCCCATTCTCCGCGTACTCGCGGAATATCCTTGCTGGAACTTTTGATTTATATTGCTCTGCTGTCCGGACTTATGGTGATAGTTTCAGACGCGTTTATTATGCTCTCAAAAGGTCGCGGTCAGGCGGAGGCGCGAAGCGAGATCAACTCCGCGATTCGCTTTGCAGGCGAGATTATAAAACAGGATGTCAAAAACGCTACCGCCGTCTCTGCTCCTCTGCTCGGTGTTCCTGGAAGTACGCTCACGCTCACTGTGTCTGGCGATACAATTTTATATGATATGTCTGGCGGGACTCTGCGTCGCAAGGTGAATGCCGGCACGCCAGAAGCTGTAACAGGCAGTTATGTTACCGTGGATGTGCCCACATTTACACGTATTGAAAACCACAACTCAATACTTAATGCCACCACAACAGCAATACAGGTCGCAATGACAATGCGGTACAATGCGGAGAGCGGGGACTGGACGTACGAGGACTCCCTTCGCACGACGGTTACTTTTAGGTAATAAGAAAGAACAATTGACATGAAACAATTAACAATTGACAGAATGCATGGAAAACAACTAGTAAATAAGGAGCAGATTTTTGCTATGCAAAAATCTGCTGTCAGTTGTCAAATGTCAGTTGTCAAATGTCCATCCCGAGGTGTCGCAACTCTTCCCACAGTGATGCTCCTTGGCGTGATGGCACTTGTGGTGGCAGTAAGCATTACAACACTTTCTTTTACCGAGCTTTTTATTTCACAGGGTAGCGCGCAATCCTCGCGCGCGCATTTTTATGCAGAAGCAGGCGCTCGCGACGCCCTTATTAAAATCGCTCGTAATAAAACATATTTGTGCGCCACCACCGATTGCTACTCAGTAAATTTCAGTTCAAATGGATGCACCCTATCAAAAGATTGCGCAAAGGTGCAGGTGACAGGCAACGACACCTCAAAAACAATCACATCAAAAGGCATAATGAACGCAAACACGCGAACACTCCAGGTCGCCCTTACTTTAGACACAGACGGCCTGATCACCAGCGCCACCTGGAACGAAGTCACCAACTAGTTACTCGTAGCGGAGGGCGTCTATAGGGCTCTTGTGGGCCGCTGTGCGTGCTGGGTAAAGGCCAAAAATGAGCCCAATGGCACCAGAGACACCAAGTCCGAGAATTGCTGCAGAAACAGGGAAACTAAACGTCCAGGCGATACTGGTGAACTGTGTAATACCTGTTGCTATCGCCCATGAAAAAAATGCGCCAAGGAGAATTCCTATAATTCCACCGAGCCCAGTAAGCATTACCGCTTCAAGGAGAAACTGTGTAAGAATGTTTTTGTATGTGGCTCCAAGCGCCTTTCTAAGCCCAATTTCTTTTGTGCGTTCGGTTACAGAAACGAGCATTATGTTCATAATGCCTATACCGCCCACGATGAGTGAAATTGCTGCCACTGCAGCGAGGAATATTGTAAGCACTGAGGTAATAGAAGAGAGGCTATTTGCGAGACTAACCTGCGTGATTACAAAAAAATCATCTTTGGTTGGGTCGGTAATATTGTGTGACTCTCGCAGGGTAAGCGAAACTTCTTCTGAGGCGCTTGGAACAAGCTCATCGCTCACAGCTTCTATGACAAATCGGTTAAAATATTTAATGCCGAGGACATAGTCTTGGGCGGTAGTGTAGGGGATGATTGCTGCTTCATCAAAATTGAATGCGCTTTGGCCTTGCTCGGTGAGAACTCCAATAACACGAAAATTATAACCTTTCATTTTGATCACCTGGCCGATTGCATCGTCAGCGCCGAAAAGTTGAGTTTTTACTTTGTTCCCGATTATTACATATTTAGCTCGCGCGCGGATATCTTCGTCCGTAAACATCCCACCAGACCTGAATGGCATGTCAAAGATTTTCTCCATAAGTGGGGAAGCGCCAAAAATAGTTAGGTTATATGTGTCGCTTTGATATGATGCGCCTGCTGCTCCAAAAATAAGAGGCATAACATATTTTACACTTGGAGTGTTTTCTCTTCGTTCTAGAAGTTCCAAATCACGCTTTTTGAGTGAATCATTAAAAATCTGCCCTGCATCCGATGGACCCTTTGGTTCACGTCCACCACCAACAATAATAGTACGCGTGCCCATTCCTTTTACTTGGTCAAGGATAAGCGCTTGTGCGCCTTGGCCAAGGGACATCACGAGGATGATAGCTGTAACGCCAATGACGATACCCAAGATGGTGAGAAATGACCGCGCGCGGTTTTGTTCAAGTCCTCGGTATGCAGTTTTTAGACTGTGTTTAAATTTCATGATTTTATTTTATGAGTATCCCACCATTTGTGTGACGTCTTTCGGAGACCTCTGTATCACTTTCAACTAGGCCGTCTTTTATGCGGATTATACGACGAGCGTGTTCGGCTGTGTATGTTTCGTGTGTGATGAGGATGATAGTGTGACCGTGTTTTTCATTCAAGTCTTGGAGTGTCTGCATTACTCCACCTCCGGACTTTGAGTCAAGGTTGCCAGTTGGCTCGTCTGCAAAAATTACTTCAGGGCTGCAAACTAGCGCTCTGGCAATTGCTACACGTTGTTTTTCACCACCAGAAAGACGAGTGACATCAAAATCTGTGCGGTGAGTGAGTCCAACAGCCTCTATGGCGTCGGTTACAAGTTTAGACCATTCTGACTCTGGAATATCTGAGTAGAAAAGTGGGAGTTTAACGTTTTCAAAAACGCTTGCATGAGCGAGGAGGTTGAATGATTGAAATATGAAACCAAGTTTCTTATTACGTATATGAGCCATTGCATCCCCTTCATAAGTACTCGCTTCCTTGTCTTCAAAGAGATACGAGCCATCTGTGTAGCCGTCTAGGAAACCGAGCACATGAAGCAGAGTGGATTTACCAGAGCCTGATGGACCCATAATAGCCACAAACTCCCCACGGTTAATAGAAAAAGAAACACCGTGAAGAACCGGAGTTTCAACCTCATCGTTTACGTACACCTTGGTGAGATTTTTGATTTCTATTAGTGGCATAAAATAAGTCTTAAAGTCAAAAGTTAGAAAGTCTATTCTAGGACATAAAAACTTTTGACTAGTCTTTAGTCTTTTGGCGCCATAATAATCGTGGTGTTTTCTGTCGCTCCAGAGAGGATTTCAATGGACCCATCAGAGCCTTTGAGCCCCACTGTAACAGGTGTGTCTGTGGCGGTGCCATCGCCTTGAATTATACGAATGTACTTTCCGTCTTCCCTCGTAATAATAGAGCGCTCAGGAGAAAATAAAACATCCGCTCGAGAAGCCGTCGCTATGTCAATGTTTGCCGTCATTCCAGATTTTATGCGAGGGTCGCTTTCAGTAAAATGAAGAGTTGTTTTGTATGTTGGCACATTGTCTATGATAGTTTCTGCTGGGTCTATTGCTGAGACGGTAGCAGGGAATTGAATATCTGACCCATATGCATCTAGTGTGACGCGAGCAGGGTCTCCTTTCTTTATTTTTGCAATATCTGCTTCTGGAATGTACGCCTCAATCTCAAATGATGCATCTGAGATGACAGAAAACACTGTTTTGCCCATAGTTGAACCCTCGCCTTCTTTTATATCTGCTTTTGTAACAACTCCGGCGATAGGGGAGGTGATGCGGTATTTTGCGAGTTCCCCTCGCGCAGATAGCACTCGCGCTTCTTGCGCCGTGATCACCTCGTTCGCGGTTCCAGCTAGAAGTAAGGCGAGTTCGTCTTTAACTTTTGCTACAGTGAGGAGAAGCGTGGCGATTGTTTGCTTTTTTGTATTTACGGTTGAAAGGGCTGTTGTCACATTCACCCGCGCGGTGTTGATGTTTGCTCGGTATGTATCAAGCGAGGTGTTTGTAACAGTGCAATCAAGGGAGAGCGCGCGACTTATGGACTCAAGTAAGGAGAATGTTAAAACGATATGCTCGCTTCCTCTGTTTAGCGCGTCAGTGAAATCACTTTTTGATGGAGAAAGAGGGAAGCCCGCAATCTCTCCACGCCACGAGTCAAAATCAATCTCTGTTGTTTGGCGAAGAGACTCGCTATCTCCTGCAAGCTGGCTATCACACACAGAAAACGTGTATTTGTAGGAAGTATTTTTATAGCCGGAAAAAATTCCAGTTGTTTTTGTGTGAAGAGCATCATCCGCTTTTGTGAATGCGTCGTTGAGAATATCGGTAACACCGCTGTATGCGTTGTCTAAATCCTGAGTATATTTCGCAAGCTCAGCCCTTTTGACCGTAATCTCTTCTGGTCTCGCTCCGCGATTTAGCTCTGCAAGACGCGCCTCGGCCTCCATGAGGCTCCCGCGCGCGCTGGAGGACTCAACCTCGGCAAGAAGTTTACCCACTTCTACTCGTTCGCCAACCAGCGCATACACGCTTGAAACGCGGCCGCTTTTTTCAAATGCAAGTTCAACTGCGGATGATGATTTCACTCGACCTGTCACGCTCACTTCCTGGATCACATCTCCGCGCTTAATTGTGGTCGTGTTTGGAAGCACGGCATCCTTTTTGTTTGTCGTAACAAAAAATATTATTATGCCGACTGCGATAATAATACTGCCCCATATAATTTGTTTTTTAGATACTTGCATGTGTATATTGTATCAAACTTTTTGCTGGGTTGTAAGGCGATAATACGATATCTTTGCAAATTCGGTCGTTACGAAATACAGAGCGACAATTCCTAGCACAAAGCCAAGGGATGATGCGGTAGGGGCTATAAAATGGAATAATGATTGCCCGATACTGGTGAACGGAATGAGCAATGTAGCCGACGCCGCGAGAACTGTAAGAACAACAAGCACAAATGAAGGAGCCTTTGTTTGGAAGAAGAACCCTCGTGAACGAATGGAGAAAAGGAATAGGAGCTCTGTTAAAATACTTTCAATAAACCAATGCGTCTGAAGTACCTCGGGCCCGAGTTTGTAAAAGGACGCAAAGATGATGAAGTCAAAGACTGTTGAAACAATGCCGAGAACGGTTCCCATCGCGACCAGCTTGCGAACGTCGTATTGTTTTGGTTCCCGTAGCTCGTCATCATCCACAGTGTCCGTTGCTATCGCGATAGCGGGGAAGTCTGAAAGAAGATTAACAAGGAGGATTTGTGTTGCGAGCATTGGAAGAAATGGAATAAAAAGGGAAGAGATTGCCACGGCATAAAAATTGCCAAAGTTTGACGAAAGTGAGCTTCTAATATATTTGACAGTGTTTGCAAAAATAGCGCGACCTTCGCGAATACCACCCACAACGACAGAGAGACTGTTGTCCAGAAGGATTATGTCAGACACTTCGCGCGCAATGTCGGACGCGCTCGCGACAACGATAGCAACATTTGCGATTTTTAGAGCAGGAGCGTCGTTGATACCCTCGCCAAGGAAACCAACTTGATAGTTTTTTTGAAGGAGTTCAATCAGGCGATATTTTTCTTCAGGTGACACACGCGCAAACACATTTGTTTGTTCCAAAGCGCCCTCGCGCACGCCCTCTGGAAGCGCAAAAAACTCTCGCGCTGTGAGTACGTCCTCTGGAGATTTGGCAAGTCCAACTTTGTGAGCAACCTGGCCAGCAACTTCTTTGCTGTCGCCAGTAAGAATTTTTATTTTTAGCCCGAGCTTTTGCGCATCTATTATCGCCTGCACAGCTGTCCCTTTTATAGGATCTATAAACGAAATACAGCCAACAAATGTAAAACCAGTTTCCTCGTTGCTGTGCGCAGTCCATTTTTTTGAAGCGATTGCAAGTGTGCGACGCCCAGCGCGACCTTCCTCTGCCATCCATGCGAATGTTTTTTCTTGTTCGTCCTTGGACAGCTTTGAACTTGCGATTATTGATTCTGGAGCTCCACGAATTATCATTACTGTGTCAGTGCCTTTCTTTAGTGTTACGCTGTTTCTTTTGTGCACCGGATCAAATGGCGTATCGCGGAGGCGTGAGTAGGACGCTACATCTGTTTGCTCCTTTAGTGAAAGCGATTCCCATAGCGCAGTGTCAAAAGGGTCAGGCGCGCCTCCGCGAGCTCTTGCTCCAAGGTAGTTTCCACCAAGAGCCCCAGCAAAGAGCGTCGCGCGCGCGTCTTCTCCGCACATCTCGTGGACTGTCAGTTTGTTTTCTGTGAGCGTGCCTGTCTTGTCCGTGCAAAGCATTTGTATTCCGCCAAGGTCCTCAATTGCGGAAAGACGCTTCACAACCACGCGTTCCTTTGCAAGATGTCGCGCTCCTCGCGAAAGCGAAAATGTCATAACAAGAGGAAGCGCCTCTGGTACAACAGAGACCGCAAGCGCAATGGAGAAAATGGCAAGCTCAACAATATTCGCAGAGTACCCCTTTAGGACTATATTCATTGCAAAAATGAACAACAGCGTGCCTATAACGAGATACAAAATGAAACGGCTAAATTTACCAAGCTCTTTTTCAAAACTGCTCACGTGGCTTGTCCCACCGACAAGCTCTGCTATTCCACCAATTTGTGTCCTGTTTCCAATTGCAAAAACTATTCCAGTCGCGCTTCCGGAGACTACGGTTGTGCCAGAAAAACAAATATTTTTTGCTTCGTAAAGCTCGGTTGTGTCTCCTGTAAGAGGCGCGCTTTCTTTTTCCACTGAAACCGATTCCCCAGTGAGAGGCTCCTCGTTTACCACAAGTCCTTTTTCTTCAATAATGCGAATATCTGCTGGGACGCCATCGCCAGCTTCAAGAATAATGACATCTCCCAAAACAATCTCGCTGGCATTGATGGTGGACACCTTTCCTCCACGCCTAACCTTTACTCGTGTCGCAACATAGCGTTTTAGAAGCTCAACTGTTTGCTCCGATCTATACTCCTGATAAAATCCAAGCGCTGCATTTATAAGAAGGAATATCAGTATCATTATTCCCTCGGTAAATTGTCCAAGAATAAATGAAAGAACAGTTGCAAATAACAGCAGATAAATAAATGACGACTTGAACTGACGAAGAAAAATTTTAAGAGGACTAACTTTGCTGTTCGCAAGCAGGTTCAAACCAGTCGCCTTGCGACGAGTTTCTATTTCAGACAGCGGAAGCCCATTAGAAGGGTCAACGGAAAAAAGTTTTGTAACCTCACTAATATTAGTGTTCGCGTATTTAGAGAAATCCATCCCGTTAGAGGTAGGAAACGCTGTGCGTTTCCGTAGTTATTTAATAAATAGTAATACTTACCACCTTCGTCATTATAATCCCATCAGTACCAAAAACATAACTGCATGACCTCTAACGGGATCCATTGAGGTATTTAATACAGTATAACTTTTTTACTTATATCGGAAAAGACGAAGGGAGTTTGCTATTGGAATAAAGTCAGTTAGAAAGTTGTATGCCGCGGCTCCCGATGGCCCGATAGTATGGGTGAAAACTAGGTAAAGACCTATTGTGTTTACAACTCCCCAAATCACAAAATTCCCCTGCACAATTGAAGATACCTTTTTGGAGATCCCGCGAAGGTCAAGTATTTTCTCAAAATTGTCTTGCATAAGGACTATGTCGGCTGACTCTATCGCCGCATCCGACCCAATACCACCCATCGCTATACCCACATCCGCTCGCGCAAGCACTGCGGAATCATTTACACCGTCTCCGACCATAGCCACAACTCGCTCGTGCTTTCCGAGGTAATCTCTTAAAACATACACCTTATGCTCTGGCAGAAGCTTTGAATAGTACTTGTCTATGCCAAGGTAATCCGCGATTTTCTTTGCGACACCGTCGTTGTCGCCTGTGAGCATCACCACTTCTTTAACACCTGTTTGTTTGAGTGTTTGGATCGCGCTCGCGACACCCTCGCGCATTTCGTCGGCGAGAGCGAACATTCCGATTACTTTGCCACCAAGAGAAATGAGAGTTACGTTGTTTCCTTTTGACACCCATTCTGCGACAACGCTCTCCACTTCATCAGAAAATTTAATTCCTTCCTCGTTCAAAAATTCCGCTCGTCCTATAATTATTTTTCCATCATTATCGCTTGCTCCGATTATGCCTCGCCCCTCCACTTCTTTGAAACTCTCAGGTGGCGCGCAGGAACAGCCAGCATTTTTTGCGTACTCCATAATTGCTTTTGAGACTGGATGGTTTGAACGCGCGCATATAGTTCCGGACAGCTCTAGAACATGCTCCATGGTCGCTCCTTCAAACGCGCGCGCGTTTTCAACGGCAAGTTTTCCGAGTGTCAGCGTGCCTGTTTTATCCACAACGAGCGTGTTAATTTTCCCGGCAAGTTCCAAGAAATCCGCGCTTTTTATAATAATCCCTCGACGAGCGGCAGTGCCTATCGCGACAATGTACGCAAGGGGGACTGCAATCGCAATGTCATCCGCGCACACAACAAGCACAACAGCGAGCACAAGTCGTGTGTCCATTGTAAGTATGTAAAGAACAATAGCGACCAAAAGCATAATGCCAATGTACCAACTTGAAAAACGCTCGGCTGACGTGCGCATTCTTGTTTTCGCGTCGTGCGATGCCTCAATGAGGTTTATCATTCGCTCAAAAGTGGTTTCTGCGCCAATTCTTTCTGCTTTCACGACAATATTTCCAGACACAACTACAGTCGCGGAAAGAACAGTAGAGCCAACTTCACGAAGCACAGGAACTGATTCGCCTGTCAGTGATGCTTGGTTCACAGAGGCTCCACCTTCGCTCACTATTCCGTCCACAGGAATTTGTTCACCTAGATTTACAACCACGAGGTCGCCTTTGCGAACATGATTAAGCGCGATTTCTGTGGTTTCTCCATCGCGGATCACACGAGCCTTTGACGGTTTCAGCTTAATGAGACTCTCAAGCGATTTCCTGACGCGTCTTTTTGTGTATAGATCAAGCACACGCGCTCCCGCAAGCATTATGTTTATAAAAAGCATTGAGCTCCACTCCGCGCTTATGAACGAGAAAAAAAGCGCGATAGTTGCGAGGAGGTCAACGTTTATTTTCTTTTCTTTAAGCGAACGATACGCGCTTCTGGCTACCGGTACTATTCCGACAAATCCAACAATACCGAGAATCTGACCTTCAAACCTTGCTGGCAACACATCTCCAACATAAAGCGCGAATGTCGCAAGGAAAAGAACTACAAGAGATATTTCAAAACGAAGCGCCCTTTTAAAATTGAAGTGCTCGTTATTGTTCATAGTATTGTTCTAGAAAAACAGGCGATACACAAATGAAACAAATGGGTCCACATCGGGTCCGTGCACCATTGCTCCGCCGAGCGCTCCGGTAATTGTAATCCCAACGATACCGATAAGAGCCAGCACGAGGGACGCGGGAGTATCAATAATCCATTTTGCGATTTTGACTAAACGCCTCCATGGGTTTGCGAGACTTGGGTATTTTGAAAGGAATTTTTTGGAAGAATCATATTCAATCCACAAAACAAGATACGAGATAGCAAGTATCAAAAATATTCCAATAGTCCCCTCGGCAGAAGCCGCGTGCACATGAACAATCGCGTCTTTGACAGGATTCTCCTCCTTGAACATTTTTTCAATCGCCTCACCGCTTCCGAGCGCAAGCTCCGCCGTTACAAGACCAGCAATAATGAGAATTGCTTTTACATGGAACCAGTAATGTTGTGCAGTAACCTTCTTAAACCTAATAAGTTCGCAGATGGCGTAAAGAGTGAGGAAAGCAATAGGGAAGTGCACAAGTATAGGATGTATGTTCATGGATTTTAGTTAATATATAATTATGCGTTTGGATTCATTCCTGAGCTCTCTAGTTTAACGCGCATTTTTTCTATTTCTTGTTTTAACTCTGTCATGCGAATTTCGCGGTCAACAGTGAGTCGCTGGAATCTTTCAAGCTCGTTAAGTTTGTCCTGAAGCGTTTTTGTGCGTTCGTTAACATTAGACTCAAGGTCCTCGGTGTGTTCCGTGACTTTTCTTTCTAGCTCCTTTCTTCCTGTAATGTCTTCTACCATTACAAGGAGGTGGTCAACCTCGCCAGCAGGGTTTCTCAAAGGGACGCCGTAATAATGTCGGTATGTTTTTTTGTGTTCTCCAAGTGAGGATTCCACCTCAACCTCTGTTTCAAACGGCACTCCGCCCAAACCGCTCATCAGAAGTTTGTCCAGTCCATTTTTCTGATATGCGACGGCATCAAACACATTTTTGCCTATTGTTTCGTTTGCGTCTGTGATGCCAGAAATTCGCATCATTGACGGGTTGTAGCTTTCAATGAACCCGTTTGTGTTTATTGTGTAGATGCCGATAGGAGACTGCTCAATGATGCCATTTATGTATTCCGATTGCTCTATAATTCTTACGTCTTGTTCTCTAAATGCTAGGTTTATAAGTACTAGTACAATACCAAGCATTATAATAATCACGATCCAAATTGAGTATTTTATCTCATCTACAAACGTCTGAATATCACTTGTGTCAAAATAGATTTCAAAATACCCCATCGTGTTTCCGAGATTGTCTTCCATTGTTGACCAGACCTCAAGCAAGCTCGTTTTTCCAAGTTCATTTTTTGTGGCTTCGCCGGCAGGCATAATTATGCTTTTGTTAGCTCTGACTTGCGCGAGTTGTCCATCGCTTTCTGACTTTTGGTATCCTGGCTGTACGCGCTTCAGATCTGTCCACGCGAGAATTCCGTCAGTTGAATAGATTTTCATCGCCACTGTGCTTGGAATGAACTCCTTTGCTTCCTTAGCAAATTCCGCCAAGTGAGCATTTGACTCAGCGTTATGCCAGTTCTCCACGTCGCCTTTTTTTAGATAATGAATCACAAGCTCATGAGTTACTTCTGCAACTGAGCTTGTGCGAGCTTCCCAAAAGAACTTCTCAATTCTATTCGTGAAATAGAAAGTGACGCCAATTCCAAGTATCACAATAATAGATGTTATTGCAAGAATTGTTTTTTTAGCAACAGGTTTTTTCTGCTGTATTTTTTGCAGATGAGGCACTGCCTCATGCGATTTCGCTGTATTTTCCATAGTTTGACCTTAAGTGTGTTACCTAACATTATACACCCCAGCGCTTCTGCCCGCAACGAATCCTGTTGTCCAGCAAATCTGTAAACTGAATCCTCCTGATGGTCTGTCAAAGTCTAAAATATCCCCAGCTAGATACAGATTTTCTATTTTTTGGGAACGCATTGTTTTGAAGTCCACTTCTTCTAGCGCCACACCTCCGGATGAGACTATTGCTTTTTCCACACCGAGTAGACCTGTTGGTGTAATAGTCAGTGCTTTTAGTTTTTTAACAAATGCAATACGGGCTACGCGCGGAATTATGTTGACTGGCATAGTGGGGTTGATGCCAGAGAGCTCCACGAGAACTGGCGCAAGAAGCGGAGACACAAAACCCGCGAGCGCGTTTGCCCATTTTTTATTTTGCACCTTCGCGAGGTGCGCGCGAAGTTTCTCGTCTAACATCACTTGGTCAAGGGCGGGGAATAAATCAAGCTCAAGCGCAGGGGTACCCTCTCTCATCGCTTCACCTATTGCTTGGCTCATACCGAGAACAAGTGGCCCAGAAAGTCCAAAGTGAGTAAATAGAATTTTCCCTATGCGCGCCTCTCCGCGCGCCTTTGCGTCAATGAGAGTGATCTTCACATTTGGAAGCGAGAGACCTTGGAGTCTGTGCACCCACGCTTCTTTAGTTTTAACAGGAACAAGAGCTACGCTTGGCGCGCTGATAGTGGTCCCTCCTGTGGTGATAATGAACGCATTTGCATTGATGACTGCATCCGCTGTTTCAATACTAACTATTTTATTATTTACTGCTTTGATTTTGATAACAGGGGAGTCGGTGATAATTTTCACATTAGCGTTTTCAAGTTCATCAATCAAAACATCAAGCACGCTTTGCGCGAGGTTGCTTTGAGGGAAGACTCTACCCAAAGCTTCTTCCTTTGTCGGCATTCCACAAGATTCAAAAAAATCAATTGTATCCTGCGCGCTCCATTTTGAAAAAGGAGAGAGAAGGAACTTTCCTTTTTTGCCGTACTTCTGCGCAAGCGTGCGGTTGTCAAAAATGGCATTTGTAACGTTGCATCTGCCACCTCCCGTGATGAGGAGTTTTTTGCCGAGCGTTTTGTTTTTCTCAATTAGCACGACAGAAGCGCCCTCTTTTCCTGCCTGAATTGCAGATATCATTCCCGCTGGCCCTCCGCCTATTACTGCGACATCACAGGCAAGTTTTTGTTTTGCACCGCTGTTTTCCTTTTCCATTGTTGCATTTTACTTTAATTCTCGTATAATGGCGAGGTCGTATCATTCACCCAGTTAAATCCTGCTTCGCAGGGATTTTTTAGAAAAAATCATTTAACCGGGTGGTGATTTTCTAAAACTCGTTTCACTCGTTAAGAAAATCAACCATGCCAATCCCAAAAATCGGAAATGTTAAATACAAAGTAAAGAAGTCAAACGCTGGTCTGGGCATTTTCGCCGAGGAACCTATTAAAAGAGGCACGTGGATTATTGAGTATGTTGGCAAAGTAATAAATGGCAGAAAAGAAGTTGAGGCATACCCAGACAACAAGTATTTGTTTGAAACGAGCGCAGTGAGAATGATAGACGGAAGCGCGCGCTCAAACACCGCGCGATATATAAACCATTCCTGCAAGCCAAATTGCGAGGTGGATATCATAGGTGGACGAGTGTTTGTGAAAGCCATAAAACGCATTGAGGCGGGGGAGGAGCTTAACTATGATTACGGCAAGGAGTATTTTGATGAATATATTAAAGACATGCCCTGCAGATGCGCGTATTGCAAAAGCAAAAACAATTGACAATTAACCATTGACAACTGACAGGAACGCCGATTGCCTTAGGCAATCGGCGTTCCTGTGTATTTAGTCAATTGTTAATTGTCCGCGTAGGCGGTGTCAGTTGTGCGACTTTGTCGCCTCTACTCTTTCGCTCTCCCGATCTCATTCTTCACATATGAACCCATTTTTTCAACATTCTTTTTAAGCTTGTCGGCAATAAACTCATCATCAGCAGGGGTAGGTGTCTTCTGAGCGTCCTCTAGCTTTTGGATGTCGGTTTTGATCATATTAAACACGTTTGCAGTATCTCTTTCAGCAACCTGAATGCGAAGCGATGTTCTCTCGCGTCGTGTCTTGTAGAAAAAGTATCCGCCAACAAGCGCGCTAATCAATACAACTAGCGTTATGATAATCGCATTTGTGTATTTCCCAGTCACTCGTATCTCTGGCGCCGTTACTACAAGAGAGAGCGCTCCGCGAGAGTCCTTGCTCTGGATTGTCGCAGTGTAGCGACCATTGCGAAGAGTATCGCTATATGCAAACACCCAATTTCCGCTTATGTCCACAGGTATGGTTTTCTCTGTCACAATCGCATTTCCTTTTTTAAGAGTGAAAAGTATTTCAGTGGATGGCAACGCTGTTCCGCTGAAGGACAATCCGGCAGACGTGTTTGAGTAAATCTTTTCTGTAGCAAATGTGAAGGTTGGCGACTCAAGCGGAATTGTTTCGTAGTCAAATGTGTCTTCTATACTGTTTCCCGCATTGTCCACAGCCTGAATTGTAAGATGGTGCTTTCCATGAATCTGTTGAGCTAGTTTGTATGATCCTTTGAAATCTTTTGTAGGAATTGCAACCCAATTTCCATTGTCTACCCTTGCGCGGTATTCACGCAAACCAGAAAGCGCGTCGCTCGCCTTGAATGAAAATGTGGGCGTAGGGTTGTCTGTTGCTTCGCTTTCGTTTGTAGTGACCTCAAAAGGTAGCGGAGTTTTTGTATCCACTGCTATGCGATAATGTGCCACTGGCCCCCACCCAATATCATTTTTGAAACGCACGTGGAGATACCATACTCCGTCTGAAAGAGCAGAAAACATTTTGCTGTCAAAAAGTCCTTCACTTTCACTTGGAGAATATGCTGGTTGTTTATTAATAGTCGTTGCAACGAGAGAGATGTCCAAAGGGAGAGTCCATGACGCAGTGAATGTATTTGAGTGGTTGTACCATAGAGCTGGGTCTGAGTATAGAGGAACAGCCAGAGACGGTTTTACTGGCAAACCGCTCGGCGCCACAGGCTCCCTTTTTATTTGAGTGGGAGGTGTGATCACAGGAGGAACAGTTTCTCCAGTTATTGTAAATGCGGCTTCGGCTGATTTTGACAGCACATTTGTCCCGCTTCCGTCTGAAGCCGTAACGGCGCTGTCGGCGAATGAAAGTTTTGCAGTGCCACTGCTCTTTGCTAAAAATGTAATATGAAGAACATTGATAGACGCGCCGGAGATGCCGTACGGAGTACCGCCCACAAATGTTATCACGCCGTCAGCATTGGAAAACGAGGGCTCCTCAAGCCAGAAATTAAATGCCGAATCTGTTTTGTCCACAGACTTCACTTCAAGCATATCCTTTGGAAAGCGAATAGTTGCTTGACCGGCGTTCACACCCACACCATCGCTGTCTATTTTTAAATCAGCAACTATTTCTTTGTTCAAGCCAAATTCACCTGTGCCAGGTGTGAAGAATAGCGTAGCGGCCTGTGCTCCGTTTGCAAAAAAGATCGCTGTTCCCAATATAATGGTAAATGATGTAGTGCGTAACATTTTATTTTTTTCTTATTGTTTTAATGAATATGCTAAAGTCTGTTATATCAATTTTCCCGTCGCTGTTTAGGTCAATCCCTGCTCTCCCTAAAGAACTTTTTGACCCCCAGCGAGCGAGAAAGATGCTCCAATCTGTGATATCAACTTTCCCGTCGCCAGAGAAGTCTGCCTTTACAACAGTAAGTTTGGATACTACGAATGTTCTTTCTGTTGAATAATCGCTCTCCCTCCCGCCGTCAAGGTTTATCTGCTTTGCTCTCACTTTGTGTTGCCCAAAATCAAGCGCTCCTGTAGGCACATCAAACGAGTACACACCTCCACGCCCAGCAAGCGCCTCTTTGACTAGTATATCATCAAAATAGACGCGAATGGTATGGCCGGGGGACGCGTACCCAAAAACTTTTAGGTTTCCACCGCGCGAGACTTGCCCGTTTAAAATATCAACAGTCGGCGGAGCGATTATATCTTTAAATATTTCGTCGCCTCTGCTTACGTCCACAACAAAAAATTTAGTTTGCGAAGTCCTGCCATCAGGGTCTTTTATTAGAAGACCAAAACTGTGCGCTCCAGTTTGAAGGTCAGTGAATCGTATATTAAAAAAACCGTTTGCGTCTGCTCCGCCCCGCTCCTTCGTTACGATTTCATTGCCGAGCTCCTTTCTAACAATTGAGATTTTTCCGTCAGGAAAAGCCCTGCCCTGAAAAGTCACGCTTGCTAGTCTTCGCACTGTGGCTACTGGCGCGGGCTCTGTCCCAGGGAGCGCTATGAAAGTGGCTTCAATAGTGTGGTCGGCTGTAACATTTGTAAAAGTGTATGAGGTAGAAGTGGATGAAAGCGGGGAACTATCAATAATCAATGAGCCAACATCATAGCCAGAGTCTGGTGTAATCGTGTATATTTGTGAATCACCCTCTGTCACAATAGTAGAACCGCTTGGCGACACCGAGCCGTTTGGATTTTGATTTGCGATGATGGTGAACGAGCCAGGGGGTGGAGGAATGAGAGCGAATGTCGCTACTATAGTGTGGTCGGCTGTAACATTTGTAAAAGTGTATGGGCTTGATGTTGAGACTGTGCCACCGTCAACAAGAAGTGTTGCAGTATAAAATCCAGACTCAGGGATAATACTGAATGCCTGCGAAGCGCCGTCCGCAACTACAATCGCGCCGAGAGGTGTGATGGAACCGTTTGAACCCGCGCTTGAGGTGATGGTGTGTGTGACAGGTAATAAGCTGAAGGTTGCGCTGATGGTGTGGTTTGCTGTGACGTTTGAAAAAGTGTAGGTTGTCGTCGCGGTAATCGCGCCACCATCAATGAGCAATGTCGCAACTTCATATCCAGAAATAGGTGCAATAGAATACGCTTGTGAGCCTCCTTGAGCTACTGTCGTTGTGCCAGTTGGGGTAACGGAACCATTTGCTCCAGAGGACGCGACGATGTCGTAGTATGTCACAACTACCGCGCAACTGCTCCCATTCCATGATGTTCCGTCAGTACAGCTTCCCGTCGCTGTTGTTGAGTTCAGCACCGCAGTGCTATCTCTTACTTGCACTGTATTTGAGCCGTTTGTGATTGCAAACGAAACCCCGCTCCCCGATGCTGATGTTGAATATTCGATAAACCTCGTCGCATTGTAAAGCTTTGGCGATGTAGCATTTGAAATACTCCAAGTGAATGGCACGGTACATGTGCTTGCTCCTGACAAAATGGTGCAGGTGTCAGGCGATGCAGAAACTGTGCCGGAGGCTGGTGGCGCGTTGATGGTTATTGTTCCAGAAGAGTAAGCGCTCACTTCAGGAGCAATCCCGTCAGTGACGTCTCGCCCGTAGACATAATAACTCCCCGGTGTTACGCCGGTGGTATTCCATGAGCAGGTCGCTCCAACTCCTTCTGTTTGATTTTGGCATCCGGTAATTAGAGTGCCATCAAGGCCGGAATTATTTGTATCGTAATAAAAATCAGCAGTGACTGTTTGTTCAGCGTCAGACAGTGAGTATGTAATATTATATGAATCACCCACAGTTACCGTATCGCCTGATCCATTTGGTTCGGAGATGGAAAGTGTGGGCGCTGTGTTTGACAGAGTGTAGTCTATTTCAAGAGTGACATAGTCAACATGAACATCGGTATTATTTGATGTAGCAAGAATGCCAATTGCGATGCCGAAATCAGAATCTTTTACCCAGGCGGAGGTGAGAGCATTTCCCCATGTATCCGAAGCGCTTCCTTTAGTGATTATAGTTGCGGTGTTTGTTGTCAGAGGGACTACGGTAGAACATTGGTTCGTTCCAACTTTTGCACGGGATACATTAAAGAGCTGACATAGGTCTATAGAACCAGAACCTGCTGAATAGTAAGAATTGATACGAGCGGTAATACCGTTGATAGTTGAGCCGTCGGGTATTGTACTAAAATCAAAACCTGTCGCTTTTAAAACAAAGGTCTGGTCTCCGTTGTCATAGCTTGGTGCGGTTACTTCTGCGTTTGTTCCATCGTCGGTGTAAATGTTGGCAGGCGTGTCCCACGTATTGTCGCTCCATGGTGGTTCAGAAACGGTTGTTCCGAGTGATGGATATACTTGTCCAGTGGTTAAAGCAAACGCGATATTTTGAAATGATAAAAAAACCGCAAGTACAGTAAAAACAGCAAGAAGTTTTGAGAGTGATAGACGATTGATTAATAGCATTTCTTTCTCTCATTATACCCTAGAGAAATAGAATATGGAATATTAGGAAGAAAGGGTGGGTTGCCTTCGGCAACCCACCCTTTCTTCCAGTTTCAAATTCAATATTCTACATTCTAACACTACACTCCCACCTTTGTGGAGCCTTTTCCCTCAAGGTATTCACGCACCTTTTCAATGACTTCTTGAATAGGGTGCTGTGACTTTACAAAATAGTCGTTTGCGCCGAGTTCTAGAGCGCGCTTTATTTCAGAGTCCTCACCAAGGTTGGAGAGAATGACTACTGGAATGTGTTGCCACTCTGGGCTCTGGCGGATTTCTTTCAATACATCAAACCCGTTTTTCTTTGGGAGCAATAGGTCAAGCAGAATAAGACTTGGCGTTTTCTTTTTTAACTCCTCAAAAACCTGTTCACCGTCGGTGGCAACAGATACACTGTGTCCTTCTGAGATTAGGTTATCCTTTAGCGCTCTGACCAAGAAATCCTCATCTTCAACAACTAATACGTGGTTCATACAATATTTATTAAGGTTATGTTCCTACATTATACACTAGGGGTATTCCACTTACAATACCCCCGTCTGTGGATATGGCAGGTGCACATAAAAGGTGGACCCTTTGCCCTCTTCGGATTCAAATGAAAGGTGAGCGCCGATTTTTTTCGCGAGCATAGAAGCGATATAGAGCCCGAGCCCGCTTCCTCGCGTATCAAAAGTTTTTGCATTTGACGCGCGATAAAATCGCTCAAAAATTTGCTGTTGTTCGCCTTTTGGAATCCCGATACCTGAGTCTTTTACAGAAAATATGAGCCACAATGGCTTTTGTTCAACATGGAGAGTCACCTCGCGCCCAGACTCTGAATAGTTTATCGCATTCCCAACTAGGCTCTCAAGAATATTTTGTAGAAGGAGTGGGTCTGTGTTTATCGTATAGTCCGTATCCTCGCGCGCTCGGATAGCTACCTGTTTGCTCTCTGCTACACCACGCATAGTTTCAAAAACAGTCTCAATAAGATTTTTTGTTGAAGTATCTTCTTTTTTTGTTTTTGCTTCACCGCCTTCCAAACGAAGCACACCGAGCATGTCATGCACGAGTCCAGTCATTCGCTCATTAATTTTGTACAGCTCGTCTATGTATTCTGTTTGACCGGGAGTAAGAGGACCATGAATACCTTTCTTCAATGTTTCAATAAGCCACTTTGTACCAGAGAGTGGAGTTCGAAGCTGGTGTGACGCGAGAGAAAGCAAATCTCCGCGCGCTTTTTCAAGTTCCTTTTCTTTTGTGATGTCGCGAAAGATGCCAACAGCGCCGGCAACAACGCCTCCAAGCATGACAGGCGTCCATGTAACCGCAACAGGAAAGTACCCATCGTCTTTTTTCTTGTAACGCATTGTGTTCAACGTAGCAGGCTCCCCCTTTAGAGCAATATTAAGAATGCGATCTTCGTTTGGTATGTCTATATTATTTTCATCTATGGCTTCTATTACATCAACAGCAAGTTTTCCAATAACCGCTTCAGATTTCAGATCAAGCATTTTTTCTGCCACGGGATTGAGCGCGATAAGTTTCCCATCCTTGTCTGTCGCTATCATTCCTTCACCGAGGCTCGCAAGCAGAGCCTCGGCCTTCGCTTTTGCTTCCTCTATGTCTTTTGTGCGTTCGCCAACTTTTTCTTCAAGCCCCTTTGTGTACTCGCGAACCTGACTCTCAAGCTCCTTGCGTTCGGTAATATCCTCGGACATCAAGAGCAGAGAATCAATTTCACCGTCAGCATCCTTAAGAGGCACGCCATAATAGAAGTGATATGTTTTTTTGGCATTATCAGATGGAGTTGGAATTTCAACCTCCCGTCTAAAGGCATTCCCTAGAAGCCCTTCGCGTATTAAAATATCAAGCCCTGAGTTACGGAAGTATTCCAATGCAAAAATATTTTTACCTATTATTTCACTCGCGCTGTAAATGCAGGATTCGCGAGCCATCGCTGGGTTGAATGTTTCAACAGTTCCATCCATCGCCACAGTGTAGATGCCGATGGGGGATTCTTCTATTACACCCGACAGCTCCTCTGAATGAGCGACAATTTTCGCATCTTGTTTGCGAAATACATAGCGTAACAAGAGGAAAATAAGAACAAGGGACGTAAATGATCCTATCCAAAGGACAGTTTGAATTGCTCGCGTAAATCCGGCGACATCAGCAACGTTGACATATGCTTCCGCTACGCCAATTATGTCGTTTTTATCCCCGCGTATTGGCACATACATTCCAACCAGTGTTGAAACACCAAGTTCTGATACAGTTCTTTCGCTGGCGCTTGACTTGACGATCTTGCCAGTGGCAAGCGTCTCGGCAACCTCATCCGCCTCTGGGCTTGTGCCAAGAGCCTCGCTTTGAAGCGTTGACCAAACAAGCATACCGTCAGGCGTATGGAGCTGAATCGCAACCACTGAGTTGAACGAGCGCAGAATTTCATCAGTGAAATCCTGGAATTTTTTCTTTGTTTCCTGAGTATCCCACGTGGTAAAAGCAGGCACAGGCGAGCGGTTGATATGGCGATTTGCCTGTTGAGCAACAAGGCTTGAAATTACATCGGTCTTTTGGTCAATAATAAATTGCTCCACATTTTTCGCAAAAACGTATGAAATGCCAACAGTTGCGACGATTATGATGCCTACAACAATACCCAAGGTTACTCCGCTTGAAATTGTGCTTGGGAAAATGTGGCGCGCCCCTCGCACAATATCTGCCCCTGAAAGATACGCGTATGCTATAAGCAGAATTAGGACGAGTGCCAGTATGGCGCTCGCGGTATTGCGAAGCCTGTCTATTTCCGCGAACACTTCGCTCTTGTCTGTTTTTACAATATGTGTGCCAAAGTATTTTGCGTCACATATAGAGGCGCTAAAAACTTCTATCCCGCGGTAGTCTGTGTATGTTCCACTATACGGCATTCCATGTTGCAGACACTCATTTACTGGTGGTGTGTTTATCTCTTGTTTCAAAACGGCGTCAGGAATAAATCTGGACGGTGTAACCAGAATCTTGTCCTTGTTTACAATAAAACTTTCTGTTGACAGACCAGTGTCTTCAGCAACAACAAAATTCAATTCCTTATTTTCTGTGTGAGCAAGAAGCACCCCGACTAGACGAGTGTTGTCCGTAGAGGCGACGGGCGCCGTGAGATGGATCATTATTCCTCCATCAAATTCGTCTGCTTCGGAAACGAGCTCGGGGAAAAATGTTGCCTGCCCAAACGGAAGAAGCTTTGCTTCCTTGAACGCGACTTTTTCTTCGCTCTCGTCGCTTCCAATACGCGATGTGTCGCTTGACGCGACTATCACTCCGTCAACATTTAAAATATCAATGATGCCAACCGCGCCCAGGAGAGGGAGTTTATATTTTGTGAGGTAGTTGGAGAGCTCAAGCGATATTGGGCACATTGAGCCTTCTTTTAATTTTTCGCACGCGCCATCATTTATTTTTTGCGCGAGCTCGCGAATTTTTCCGTCGGTGCTCCATGCCGCTGTGCTGGCTTGGATTTTTTCCACAAACAGTTGTAGCTCGCTGTGGTTTTTCTCCACAAGCGCCACGTGTTTTTCAATAGCTTGTTTATGCAGAAGGTTTGCTGTGGTGTAGTACCCAGCAATGAAGAGTAGAACGAGTGGCACAAGCGATGTCCACAAGAAAAAAATAAAAAATCTTTTTTCTGTTACGGGTGGTTTAAGGACAAAGTTTTTTTCCATCTGCTCCATTGCTTTAATTATACACCTATTATTTATAAATACCCTCTGTGGACAACTTGCTCTATATATAGTGTGTAAAAGGAGTACAATATAAATGTATGAATAACAAAATAGAATTCACGCCACTCGGGGGGGGGGGCGATAAAGGGAAAATGAGAAACAATGAAATGAAACGACTGCCCTTGCCCGTGATTTTGTTTTTGATAATTTTACCGCTCGTTCTTTCCGGTGTGTATTTGTCTATTAGAGAGTTTGATCATCAAACAAAAGTCGAGCTTGAGCGTCGTGGCGCGCTCGCCGACTTGGGCGCGCTCCTCATTCATGAAAAGTTTGACGGCATCATAGATGTTGGCAATTCGCTCGCTTCGCGCGCGAGGGTTTATCAAAATATACAAAAGGGCGATTGGGATGCTTCAATTGAAAGTCTCGAAGGGTTGTCGCAGACGTTTCCGTATATTGATTCGGTAGGGATTTTCGATAAAGAAGGAGTTCTCAAGGCGGTTACTCCACCGATGCCCGAGGTGATAGGAAAAAGTTTTGCTTATCGCGATTACTATAAAGGGGTAAGTAAAGAATGGGAGCCGTATGTGTCGGAGGCATTCAAGCGAGCTGTTGAGCCGAAATACAATGTAGCCTCTGTGGCGGTTCCAATATTGTCACCAGACCAAAATGTTCTTGGGATTCTTCTGCTCACTATAAAACTTGATGCGATTGTCGGATGGATTAAGGAGATTGATGCGGGCTCTGGAGGGCTGATGTTTGTTGTAGATAAAAAGGGGCAATTAGTTGCGCACCCACAATTGCGTGCCGAGGACAACTTGGTTGACTACTCCTCTCTCTCTTCCGTTCAGCGACTACTTAATAATGATCATGGCATCGAAGTTCATGATAAAGATTTTGCTATTGGTGAAGAGCATGTCGCCTCTTATGCTCAAGTGAAGGACTATGGGTTTGGAGTTGAAATCGCACAGCCGACCCGAATTGCATTCGCAGAGCGGGGTGCGCAAGTCATTGAACTCGCGCTCATTTGGGCATTCATTATACTCACTGTCAGTGTTTCTTCGTATCGGGTATTAAAAGACAGGGAGAGAATCAGGGCTCAGCGCGACAGAGAGCGGATATTGCTTGGGAGCATCGGAGACGGCGTCATTGCGATTGATCGCGATTGGCATATTACAATGTGGAACAAAGCGGCAAGCACAATCACTGGTTTTAGCGAGAGTGAAGCGCTCGGTAAGCCGTTTCGTTCGGTCGTAAAGTTCATCCGCGCTCGCGACCGTAAAGAGGATATCGCGTTTATAGAGGACGCAATCGTCATGAAAAGAGTTTCTTCTATGGAGGACGGCGTTCTTTTGGTAAAGAAAGACGGGAGTGAAATTTCGGTTGGCGACAGCGCGGCGCCAATAATTGGAGCGAATGGAGAATCAGAAGGAGCGATCATTGTATTCCGTGATGCATCTAAAGAGATTGAGTCAACGCATCTGCGTTCGGATTTCGTATACGCTTCGCATCAGATGCGCACACCTGTCACGGAGGCGTTGTGGAACATTGAGACTGCGATGAGCGAGGAGAATCCCGAAAAGAAAAAAGAAGACCTGCGAATTGCTCACCAGTCTGTCTTGAGCATCAAGAAACTTTCAGAGGATATCGTCGTCGCTTCCGAGATTGATCAAAATAATATTATGGTACACCGCGTGCCGATCAAACTCATTGATGTGTTGACCGAGATACAAAGCAAGATTGAGACAGTGGCACAAGAGCGAAATGTCACAATCTCTGTCGCCCCTGTCTCGCCCCTGATGGCAGTCAGTACGGACCAAAAATTATTGACTCGCGCGCTTCTTGAGATTATTGAAAATGCGGTAACCTACAGCATGCGGTAACCTACAGCCCTCATGGCGCTACTGCGGAGGTCGCGGTTATGCTTGAGGAGAAAGGAATCTGTATTGAGGTAGCTGACCATGGATTTGGCATACCCGAGGAGGAGCAAGTGACAGTCTTTACAAAGTTCTTCCGCGGGAGTAATCGTGGAAAAGAAAATGTTGGAGATGGACTTGGTCTTTACATTGCAAAAGCGTACATAACTTTGCTTGGTGGTAAAATCTGGTTTAAATCGGAGGAGGGGAAAGGAACTACTTTCTATATAACGCTTCCGATTGAATAGCCTGCGTATCTTTTATTTTATCCATGCTATACACGTATAATATACTATAGTATATTATACGTGTATAGCATGGATTCTCCACTTGGAGGCTCAACCTCCAAGTGA
>Ga0075878_112_pt1 | contig 10378 bp, 10 predicted proteins | sample RifGroA1_FD_68301 | JGI IMG/M metagenome (GOLD analysis project Ga0075878, IMG submission 68301) | Parcubacteria bacterium GW2011_GWA1_44_13
ACGACTGTTTGTCTAAATCCAGAACCTCCACCGATGCGCGCTCCACAACCTGTGCAGGCGCCGGCGTAGTTCAAGCCCGACTCTGTGCTGTTGGTGTAGGAGGTGATTTGGGGCTTCACAGTTTGTGTGCCTGCCAAGGTGCCTGAGCCGGATTCTGTGGCATCGGAAACAACATCTGTTGACGCGGTAATTTGAAAATTCACCGTAGCTCCTCCAGTGGGATACACAGCGCCGTTGGCGAGGTCGTAACGCGCGTAAATATACGCCGTTGCGCCGTCACTTATAGCGAGCGTACCGCTCACGGTGGCTGTTTGGTCTCCTGCAAATGTCGCAGTAGTCCCAAACAAGGTTTCCGCGCCGGCATCAGCCCAGTTGCCGTCGGTGTCGTAATATAAATTAAGGTCAGAAAGCTCCGTGTTCGCTGTGGCGCTTCCTGTTTCAGTAATTTTAATAGATGTCACATTCGTCGTCCCACCAGCAGACGCCAAAGTAAATGCCGAACAAGTGCCAGCTCCGGTGCAGGCAGTATCGTGCGCGTACTGATTCACATCACCGCTGTTTTGCGTCGTTACTTTTGAGCCAGCGGTTTGGCTGATGGTCAAAGTCGTTGCGGGCGCGGAGGTTGTGCCCTGCCCCTCGGCGCTTAAAGCAGTTTCGTCAGTGTCATTATTTCTTGCCTTAACTTTCACACCGTAAAGCGTGCTTGCCTGGAGACCCTGCAAAACCAAAGCGTCCAGTTGCGCATCAGTGAGCCAAACCGCCGTGGCCGATGGATTGCCGGTCGCATCAACCCACTGATTCAGCCACGTGGCGTCACTGGGGGTGGTGGTTACCACCTGTACCGCGAAATTGGTCGTCGGGTTGGAAGCGGGGTTGCTGTTTTCCGCGTTCGTCAAAGCGAGTGTGCTTGTAGTCGGACTGCCGAGTATAGGTGTCCCTGGTGTATTAGCAGAGGTATATAGAGTTGTAATGCCGGAATATCCAGTTTCGTTCGGAGTGCCTACAGAGTCGCGCGCCTTCACTTTATAGCCGTAACATTTGTTTACACCAAGACCAATGTCACTATAGGTTGTGCCTGACTGCCATCCGCTATCAGCGGCGCCTGTGCCAATATTAGCAGCAGTACAGGAAGTGGTATCCAACGCAAAGTAATAACTAACCGGAGGAGTGGTCGCGTCTGTGGCAGTAGACGCGGTCATATCAATCTGCGTAGCGCTCGTATTTGCCGGAGCCGTAGCAAAAGTCATAGGGTCGGGTGTTGGCGGTGTGGTATCAGCTGGTGGTGGCGCCGGCTTAAACGCGATAGTAATGGCTCCGCCTATGCCGGCAGCCCATGTGCCCCATGCGGGGGGGTCATATGTTCCCGGAGCACCCGCAACAACATAGGCTGCTTCACTTACAAAGTCATCTGTTTCATTAACGGTTCCCCCTGTTAAAATCGTGTACCCACTAACAGTTCCGCGTGTGGAATCAGTCGCGCTAGCTGCCGCGTGTGTTACCACTAATGCTCCGTCAGTCTGTGTGACAATAGCAGGACCGTTTGGAACCCACGAGGATAACTGCCCAGTACTGACCGCTGTTTGATCAAAAATGACCGGGTCAATGGTGGTACCATCAATAACATAAGCACCGTAAACTACACCGTGCGCAGCCCCCGCGCCACCCTCGCCCTGGACTTGTGTATCAGGCGTCACCCCCATAACCTTATACCAAACGCCAAACTTCGGACCGGTGCTATTAATAGTAGAGATAGCGTTATAACCGGTCGTAATTGGTCCCCAAGCTGTTGCGTCGCTTGAGTTCCCACGACCTCCCCAGAGGATAACAACATCTCCTTGCTGCGGAGCACCACCTCCTGTATCAAAGGTAAGTGTAACATCGCCACCATTAGAGGCGACCCCTTGCTTATTCGTGCCTCGCAAAGCGACCGCGGCGCGCGCCTCATGAATCTTTACCCATCCGGCCAATTCCTTAAATGAGTTGAGTTTATCCACCACATTGTCATCCTGTGATAAATGCCACGCACGGTCTACGATATTTGCTGTTTTGACATACCCCTCCATCGCCCCAGACAACACATAAAAAGGAACATTGGAAAATGTTACGCTAAAAATAACTAGAAAAAGAAAACTATTGCGAAAAATTCTGATTATCTTTTTGAACATGAAATTATTCTTCATAATCTTTCACATAATTATACACCTTTCCAGAAATATCAGCCATTATTTTTTTCGATGCTTGTTCGTCTTTGTCTTTTATCATCACCGTGAGAATGTACGATCTGTTTTTCGCGTACACAATACCGGAATCAATAAAAACATTTTCTTCCTCGGAAATTCCGATTTTATGCGAGAACACGACATCTTTTTCCAACCCACTTTGGATGTAATATTTAAACGGCGATTGAGATAAATACAAAAGTAGTTTCTGTGAATTTTCTTCCGATATATACGACGCGCTATGAAGCGCGCGCATCATAACCGAATATCTTTTGGCACTTAGTCTTCCATCGCTTTTCAAAAAATCTTTCAAGCCCATATGGTCGTATACATCTTCAATCTCCTCTACTTCTAAATTCCTCGCCAACATAAAATGCGCCGTATTGTCAGAGTCAGATAAAGAAAGTCTGACGAGTTTTTCTATCGTGTGGGTTGAATTCGCAGGCTCTTTATGAAGCGTCCCGAATCCATCGTCTTTGTCCGCAGACATTAGCACCAACTCGTTTGTCCATTTCCAATCCCCTCTTTCTACTTTTCTTGCCACTGCCATCGCCACAGGCACTTTGAGGAGGGATGCAGGGTAAAATTCCGCATCCTTGTTGATTGCGATACTAGCGCCAGTGGGCAGGTATTCAAAATAAACAGAAACATTCGGGTCAGCCTCATATTTGTCGTTCAAGTAATCACGAAGCGGTTGAAAGTTAACAATAAGGTCTTTTTGTTTGATGAATGCGCGAGCGGGATTGAGTAGCGTAAATTTTGACGATGCAATTTCATCTTTTGCAGATGAACCTAAAAAATAAGTGCCTATGTTTGTCGCGAGAAGTACAGTCAAAAATATTGCGATGAATGTATAACGCTGTTTTTTCTCTGATTGTTTCTCCGGTTTATATTTCATTTTATTGCTGAAGCTTGAGCGAGCCTCCTGTCGTGTCTATCTTACCCGCGGGCGAAATTGTGTCATAGTTTGTATCGGGACATGTTTTTACCGTGGTGCCAGAACCGCCAGTCGTCCACCCTGTCTGGTTGCACACCTTGTTTCGCCAGCGAATAAAATAATCGCTTATTGTTACAGGGCTTCCGCTTCCCTGCCACGAAACAGTCACTGTTACTTTTTGTGTAGACGGATCAAACGCGCCTGTGCTTGTTGTGCAAGTGGTTGCTGTGCCGTCTGTGTCTGTGATGCCTGTTATGTTGCGAACACCGGCCGTTGTGTCACGACAAATATTTTGCACAACAACATATCGCGTGAAGCTTCCAGTATTAAGAGGTATTAGCTCGCTTCCTGTGGATGTCGCCCACTTGTTTCCCGACTGCACAAAATGGTATTGCGAACCCCTCGTCAGGTCGTAGATATTTTGCCACTTTTCATCTGCGACAGCGCGCGCTTGCTCCAGAGCCTCACCCGCGAGACCCATCGCCGTGTCACTCTCGCCAGAAGTTTTTCCGCTTTGCATACTCACATACACAGCCTGCGAACCGATAGAAAGAATAACAGCGAGAATGGACGTGACAATAAGAAGCTCCAGGAGCAAGGCTCCGCGTTGGGAAGAACTTGAGTAAGCGTGCTCCAGTTGTTTGCCGTATTCATCGTAATGTTTTCTGAATGTTGGATTTTTCAATTTATTTGCCAAATACGCCTGAAAATTGAAAACCTTTTTTTTAATTTTAGAGGTTTGTTTGTCCATATATTCTATATTCTACCTCATTAACATCTTTTTGTTATCCACAAGTGCTTGTTGACATAAGTTGCAGGTTTGCTATATTGATTATAATTACCACGAAGAAGACCCTTATGGAGTTTTGTCTCCATCGGGGGCTTTTTCTTTTTGGCTAGATTCTAATAAAGATTTTTGATCATTAATATACGAAATCTTTGCGCCTGTGCGTTTGAGCAAAATAGAGCAATTTTTTTCCTCTCTGGGAGATAAGATAACATGAAGCTTATTTTTCTCCTGCAAAAACTTTATCATGCTGGAATAGTCGCCATCGCTTGAGACAATAACAGCTTTATTAAATTTGTTTTCATATGAGTCCACTACAGTTTGTAACACTAAATCAGCGTCGCAGTTCCCTTTTGGGTTTCCATCACTACCATACACTACTTCTTTATATACCAAAATGAATCCTGATTCTTGAAGATACTTATAAAGATTTTTATGAGTCGGAATCAATCCAATAAAAATATACGCTCTTTCGATACTATATTTATCCCTAAGCCAGATACGGAAACGTTCGTAGTCCAACTGCCAGCCAAGGCTATCAACACCTTTATGTAAATTTGCGCCATCTATGTACGCGTAATTATTTTTATGATTACGCTTCATACTAATATATCGTCCCTATTGTAGATATTGTTGTCGTGGCGGTGGTGCCTTCTAGAGTAACGCTTGTTGTCGTGGCTGTTGAGATAGTGCCAGTGATTTTGTTAAAAATAACTTCCTTGTATCCCGACACTGGGTCAGAAAATGTGACGCCTGAGGAAAGTGTGGTTGTGGCTGTGGTGGTGGAGTTTGTGCCGTCTGTGGAAAAAGTAATGTAATAGTCCCCGCCTGCGTCTTTTACAAAACGCACTCCCCATTTGTATCCGCTCTCCCCTGCCATTGACTTCGCGCGCATCTGTCGCAAATCGCTCGCAATCATTTTTGAAGATGACTGAAGCTCCACATTTTTTGCAAAACCTCTGTAAAACCCAGCGCCAACGGCTGCGAGGATTGCCATAATGGCGATTACGATGAGGAGCTCCAAGAGGGAGAAACCCTTTTGGAAACATTTGACCTTTGACATGTGACAACTGACAGCAGATTTTCGCTTCGCGAAAATCTGCTCTTTATTTGCTCGCGATACCCTGCTAATTGTTAATTGTTTTTCTTGCATTCTCGTCAATGGTCAAAGGTTAATTGTCAAATGTTCTTCCTACGTAAAATGTCCGACGAGCTGATAAATCGGCAAAATGATAGAGAATGCGATAGAACCGACAAGGAGACCCATTATCAAAAGCAATATCGGTTCAAGGACAGCTGTGAGGCCCTTGAGTTTGTTATCAACATCTTCCTCATAGAAGTCTGAGAATGTAATCAAAATTTCCGACAGTGAGCCAGTTCGCTCGCCAACAATCACAAGGCTCACGAGAAGCCTTGGGAACAAATCTGGAAACTTTGTGAGAGCATCAGATATGGACATTCCGTTTTTTACATCATCAACAATCGCTTTTATTGCCACCTCGTATTTCTGGTTGCCAATGGACTGCGCTGCTGACTCCAAAGAGCCGACAGCAGAAAGTCCGCTCGCCATCAGGTTGCCTAGCGTGCGTGTAAAACGCACAAGCGCGACTTTTTTAATAAGCTCGTTTGCGACTGGAATGTGAGAGATAAGAAAGAAAAAGAATTTTCTGCCGATAGTCGTTTTGCGGAAATACAGAAAAAACCAGGTTGCGAAAAATACGACAATTAGGTCAAGAGTAAAACTGTATGTAAGCATACTTGAAAGCCCAAGGAAGAATTTTGTGACCCACGGAAGCTCCACACCGCTGGAAGCAAATGCTTTTGTGAGACGAGGAAGAACAAAGATGAGCAAAAGCGACACAACGCCAATAGAAGCGACAAGAAGAATAATAGGGTATGTGAGCGCGCTCTTTACCTTTGCGCGAAGCGCGTATTCTTTTGAAAGATACTGCCCGAGCTCGGTGAGCGTGCGCTCTAGCTGACCAGACGCCTCGCCAGCGCGAAGCATTCCGAGAAATACTGGCGGAAATTGGTTTGCAAAGTTTGCAAAGCCAGCCGAAAGCGGTTGGCCGTTTTTTACCAACGCCTGCACCTCGCGAAGAATATTTTTCATCATCTTCTTTTCGGTGTCGGCAATTAAAATATCCAACGCTTCCACAATAGAAAGCCCCGCTTTCACAGTCGCTGACAAATTGCGCACTAAAAACAAAATATCAACAGATTTTATTTTTTCAAAAAGAGAGATTGAAAGATCCAAACCTGCCTTGCCACCGCGAATAGCCTCCACTGAAATAGGAGTTAGGTCGCGTCTAAGCAAGTACTGCACTACTTCCTCGCGCGACCCCGCCTCGTACTCGCCTCGTACTGTCGCTCCATCCTTGTTGTATACTTCGTAAATAAAAATCATAGTGAAAAGACAATTAACAATTGACAATTAACATTTGACGGGGATTTTGTAATCATTTTATTGGTGACTTTAACAAACTCCTACGAAAGGCGGTGAGTTGATTCGCCAATATCTCTGCACCACTCAAACAATCATTGTGTTCCTCGACTGTAAAATACTTGCTATCTGACGCTATGTCGCAACACGCAACGACCTCATTTAGAGAAGTATGCGACATATTCAAAAAATGTGCAAAGTCTTTGTCGGTCATACGATCTGCGCCCTCAGCGATATTCAAAATAATTGAGTCAAGTGCGCGAAACATTTGAGCTGTTAATGAAAACTGTTCTGTGTGCGGAAATTTCTTCTTAATTAATACCTTTACATTACGTACAAAAATACGAGCATCACCATATACAGCAAATTGTCTAAATCTAAATTTTTTGTTCTGTGTGTGCATTTCGTATTTCGTCAATTGTCAAAAGTCACATGTCAATTGTCAGAGTTCCTTATTCATTAACTACACGAAGGATTTCCTCAATCGTGGTAACTCCTCTTTCCACTTTGTCCAAACCGTCTTCAAACATTGTGGTCATTCCGTCCTCTACCGCTTTTTTGCGAATCTCTCCCACAGTCGCCTCGCGAAGGATAAGCTCGCGAATGGCGTCCGTGACTCTGAACAATTCAAAAATACCAATCTGCCCCTGGAACCCAGAGTTCCCGCACACCTTGCACCCTCGGCCTCGGTAGAGAGTGCTTGGAATAGCTGCTTCCTTGTTTCCAGAAAGCGCCATCTGCGCCTGAATAAGACGCACGATTTCAGGGCTGGCAGGATACGACTCTGTGCACGATGCGCAAATGCGACGCACTAAACGCTGTGCTATTACGATATTTACTGTAGAGGAAAGCAAAAACGCTGGCGCTCCCATATCCAAAAGTCTAGGCAATGCCGAAGTTGCGTCGTTGGTGTGAAGCGACGAAAGCACGAGGTGTCCTGTGAGCGCCGCATGGATAGCAATCTCAACTGTTTCATTGTCGCGAATTTCACCGATCATAATGATGTCGGGATTTTGTCGCAACAAAGCGCGAAGCCCGTTCGCAAAAGTAATCCCGGCTTTAGGATTGACCTGTGTTTGATTTACGCGAGGAAACTCGTACTCCACGGGGTCCTCAATGGTCGTGATATTTACAGACGGTGTATTGAGAATTTGAAGTATCGCATACAGCGAAGTCGTTTTTCCGTGGCCAGTGGGGCCAGTAACAAGAATCATTCCGTGCGGTTTTTTGATTTCATTGTAAAGCACCGCAATACCCTCGTCCGAAACTCCAAGATCCTTTAGAGTAAGCGGGCGCGCTGCGCCTTTCAAAATACGCATTTCAACTTTTTCTCCGTGAAAGACAGGCATAATGTTCACACGCACGTCTATAGACCCGCCGTCGTCCATATCAAAACGAAAACGACCGTCCTGCGGAACACGGTGTTCGTCTATTTGCATTCCTGCGAGAATTTTTACGCGAGCAACGAGCACAGGAGCGATAGTTTGTGGCAGACTTACAATCTCCTGCATAATGCCGTCAATGCGAAAGCGAACAAGGAGCTCTTTGTCCAGCGGTTCAAAGTGAATGTCTGATGAATTCAAACTCACCGCGTGATCAATAACATTGTCTAGGATGCTAACAATAGGCACTGCCGCCGCGAGCTTTGCAACATCAGCATCCCCGCTTACTGCGAGCGACTGCTCCACGTTTTCAGAAATGATTTGGTCAAAGTTGATGCCGACTTTTTTCTTGTATTGCTTGAGACCGTATCTCAAGCTCGGAACTGTGGTAAGGAACACATCCACCCACGCTCCCAGCTTTGCGCGCACATATTCAATAGTGTCATAATCAAACGGGTCAAGCATCGCAAGCTTTGCGCGTCCCTGCTTTTTGTCATACTCAAACAAAACTACATTCTTTGCCTTTGCATATGCCTCTGGAATGAGCTCAAGAACCTCGGAGTTTATGGTTTCCGACTCCTCTTTCTTTAGATTTACAATCGGCACTCCATAGTACGGACTCAAAAGCTCGGCAAAATAATCTTCAGGAATTTTCCCTCTGCCAATTATAATATTTTGTATAGAATGCCCTGTGCGACGCGATTCCTCCACCGCCACAGCGAAGTCCTCTTCAGTCACAAGACCAGACTCAAGCACTATAGATTTCAACTTTTCTTGCGCGATGTGCATGGTGTGTGAACAATTGACATTTGACCTTTAACAACTGACGGCAGATTTTCGCTTCGCGAAAATCTGCGAGTCACATGTCAATGGTCACATGTCACATGTTTGTCCTTTTAGTATATCACAGCTCCATTCATCTGTGTGCTATTTTGCTGTGTATAAGTAAATGTAATTCAAAAACTAAAGCTTGAGGAGTGGATAGAGATTGAGGGCGGAGAGGATTGGCACCGCGTAAATGAGGGCGACAGGCGCTACAAGGAGGAATGCGGGTGAAAGCGGGATACGTTCAATGCCGTAAAAGACGCGAGCTCCAATGGAAAGCAGGATTGCAGATACGAGGCCGATTGGCAAAAGCACAATAACTCCCGGCCAGCCAGAGATTAGCATCGCTAAAACAATCAGCATAATATCCCCTTCCCTAAAGTTGACTGGGTGCGTGCGAGAACGCGCGAGAAGAAAAAGCAAAAAAAGTCCGACAATAATAAAGAGCGCAATAGCGCTTAAGAAAAAGTGTTGAAATGAATAGAATGCAAAGTATCCATTGGAGCCGTCAAACAAAGGGCGCAGAAAATCCAGATATGCTGGGAATGCAACTTCACCTGTAAGCGGGGATGAAAGAAATACTTTTGTAAATTCGCTCTTGCCCCAGACAACATACTGACCCCATGTGGCAAAAATGCCATACAAAAGATGAATAGCAACAGCGCCGGCGACAAGCCATCCGTATGAAATATTTTTTACCCAAAACGGGCGGAGGTAACGAATGGCAACGACAAAAAAGAATGTTGTCCAAACAGCGACTTCAATTACATTTAGGTTTGAGAATATAAAATCTAGTGACATGTGGGGCTATTATACTAAAAAATATATACCTGCGCCAATCCCCCATAGGCGAGGCCTATGGGTATACTACATAGGCCTCGCCTATGGGGAGTATGGGGAAATTACATAGGAATTGCCTATGGGGAGGAGAGGTGTGGTACGGTGCGGTGTTGCGTGGTGTTGGGGGAAAAACAAAAACACCCGATGGTGAAAAGGTCAGACCTTTTCCGAAACTATTGTTATGAATTGTTACATAGATTACATAGGCCTCGCCTATGGAGATGGGGGGTACGGTGCGGTGTTGCGTGGGGTTGCGGGAAAAACAAAAACACCCGATGGTGAAAAGGTCAGACCTTTTCCGAAATATAGGTTGAACCTATGGAGTTCCCCATAGGCGAGGCCTATGGGGAAACCCATAGGCGAGGCCTATGGGGAAACACAAGGCGAACGCTCTAGAAAAAATATCCTAAAAAATCATTCCTTCTTTCTTGAAAATGGAGGCGCGCATGGGCGCGACGAGACATAATCCAGAGATTACTCTTTCTAAAATTTCTTTTGTTGCCATCTTTATGATGAACAACCATTCCAGGGAAAATCCTTCCTCCAACCATATTGGCAGCAACAGTTCTGTGAACCAAAATATGGCTGTCTTTCCACCTCGGGTACCCCTTGGCATCAATATATTTGTTATCCATAGTTTCGGCACCATACACTAAAACAGCGATTATGTCAAATCCCATCCAATAGGGTGAAAAGGTCAGACCTTTTCCGAATTCACTACCAATCCTCATTCACTCCAGCACAATTCATAGCAATAGAACGCGATCGCGTTCTATTGCTATGAATTGTTACATAGATTACATAGGCCTCGCCTATGGGAAGAGGTGTGGGGGGCTGGCGGGGTTTCGGGAAAAACAAAAACACCCGATGGTGAAAAGGTCAGACCTTTTCCGAAATATAGGTTGAACCTATGGAGTTCCCCATAGGCGAGGCCTATGGGGAAAC
>Ga0075878_116_pt1 | contig 7387 bp, 6 predicted proteins | sample RifGroA1_FD_68301 | JGI IMG/M metagenome (GOLD analysis project Ga0075878, IMG submission 68301) | Parcubacteria bacterium GW2011_GWA1_44_13
GTTGAAGAGTAAGGCCTGGCAAATGGTATTAGGCTTTAAAAATTTTACACTGTCACCGATGACCGCTTCGCTTAGTTGAAAACGCTTGGCTGGACTATTCTCTTCTGAGAACCAGTACTCATCGCGGTGAGCGTAGAGAAATTTTACATTCTGACGTTCGATGTCGGCCAGCTCGAACAAATCCGACTGGGCGAAGTTGCGCTCATAAAGTTTGCCGTTTAGGACGTTTTTCATTTTAGTCTGTACTACCGGACGGCGTTGCTGCATCTTCAAGTGATGCGTTTCGAGCACTTGGTAGGGTTGGTCTTCGTAAATAAAAAAGACCCCAGGTTTTAGTTCATTAGAACCGATCATGATGAGACCAGCTTAAGACTTTTTATAAAAAAATCAAGTCGTGGGTTTTTTGATTGTCAGGGATAACAAAAACAACGCGGCACTGGCTAGAACCACTAACGGGCCGGGGGGTAGGTGGTAATGGGTGGCTAAATAAATTCCGCCTAGTACGCTGACTAGCCCTAAGATGCCGGCCATCCAGTTGTAGCTGTTTAAGCTATGGGCTAGATTTTTGGCGGTAGCGGCCGGAATAATGACTAGGGCACCCATTAATAGGGTGCCGACAATTTTAATGCCAACGGCGACAATTAGGGCTACCGCTAATAAAAACAGAAAATCTACCTTTTTGGTGGCGATTCCAGTTGAACGAGCGAGGTCCTCTGAAAGGGTGCCTAAAACCAGAGAGCGAGCGATGCTGGCCACTAACCAGATCGTTCCCAAAGCGATTAAAATACCCCATAAGGCGTCCATTCTGCCTAGGGTAGAGATATCACCAAAGAGGGCCTCCAGGAGTTCTGGTTGGGGGGTGATTAGCAGGCCAATGGCGAGGCTAAGAGTGAAAGCTACACCGACCAAGGTTTCGGCCGGGAGCTTGGTTTTGTTCTCTACTAACCAGATTCCGACGATGGCTAAAAACAGGGCGGCAAAGGCCCCGAGGAAGGGATTGAAACTGAAAATCAAGCCCAGGGCTAGTCCAGGCAGAGCGACATGCGAAAGCGCGTCTCCTACTAAAGACATCCGGCGCAAAACCATACAAAACCATAAAAGAGCCGAGATAACCGGCGGCCAGGCCAACTAATGCACCAGTGATGAGAGTGAGGGGAGACATAAATTAATGGCTAATGACAAATGGCAAATGACTAACCAATGACAAAACCCAAAAATTTAATATTTGGCATTTAAACTTTGGATTTGAATAGTCATTAGTCATTTAGATTTTGGGTTTATTCCTTGTGTTCATGTTGATAAAAATGGGCTTCACCGCCATAAAGTTGGCGCAGGCTGGCTGGATCTAAGACTTCGTGCGGTACACCGTAGCAGATCATGTCACGGTTCAGACAGAGCACGCGGTTGGCATATTTGTAAACAATATTGAGGTCATGCGAAACTAAGATAATTGCCAGGTGATGTTTGGTTTGTAGTTTATGCAGTAGGTTGTAAATAGTTTCCTCACCACCAACATCAATTCCAGAAGTCGGTTCATCGAAAAGGAGAATATCCGGTTCATCGACGATGGCCCAGGCGATTAACACGCGTTGGAGTTGACCACCAGAGAGGGTGCCAAGTGGTTTATTTAGAATGTGTTTTTTTAAATGATGATGGTCTCCAGTAATACCAACTGATTCAAGGGCAGTGACAATTTTAGTGTGGGTGTGGGTTTTAAAGCTCATGAAGTCTCCCACACTAACCGGAAACTCACTATCAATCGCTAGTTTTTGGGGAACATAACCGATTCTTACTTTCGGTTGCCAATCAATTTTGCCAGTGTAAGGCTAACAGCACACTTTTGCCGGAACCATTAGGACCAACAATGGCTAAAGCTTCACTCCGGTTAACTGAAAAAGCGACCTCATGCAGAGCGCAGAGATCACCAAAACTGACGGAGACTTTATCGGCTTGTAATAAAATTTCTTCAGTCACACCTTCATTTTAACAGAATCGTCTGGTGTTACAACTTCTGATTATGTTTAATTCACTATTCAGAAATTTCAGAAGTTGTAACACCGGATCGGCCAACTTTCGCGATAGCCATTAGTAAAATCCTGGGCCGACATCGGTTTTTTGCCAGCAGGTTGGAGTTCGAGAATTTCTAAAATACCATTGCCCGTGACGGCAAGAAGTTTTTTGTCTTGCTGTACTAGTGAGCCGACTGGCGATTCGCCAGTCGGCTCACTAGTACCAATTGCGCGGATAATTTTTAAAACTTCATCATTCAGCAAACAAAAAGTCCCGGGCTCCGGATTAAGGGCGCGGATTTGGTTATTAATCTCTTCGGCGGATATCTTCTGAGGTAAATTTTTTGGTGAAGGTAGCTTGGGTGTGATCCTGCTCTTGAGGTTTGGTGTCACCAGAAAGATAGCCGGGTAGAGCTTTGATTAATAAATCAGCTCCAACCTTAGCCAGTCGCTCAGATAGTTCTATGCATGATTCATTATTCATGATTCCTAATTCCTGTCTGGCTATAATTGCTCCATGATCCACCTCAGCATCCAGTTGTATAATACAAACCCCGGTTTCTTTCTCGCCATTTAGCAAAACTGACTGAATCGGCGAAGGGCCGCGATATTTTGGCAACAACGAGGGGTGGATATTGATCATGCCCTGTGGAAAGAGATCAATAATGGCTTGTGGAATGATTTTCCCGTAGGAGGCGACGACGGCAAAGTCTGGGCTAAGAGCTGATAGACTATCGACTATGGTTAAATCTTTTTTTAGTGATTTTGGCTGTATTGCTCTAAGCCCTAGACTATCGGCCATAGTCTTAATGGGTGGTGGAGTGAGCAGTTGTTTACGTCCAACCGGCTCGTCTGGCGTGGTGACTACTAGAGAAATTTCGTAACCAGCGGTGGCTAATGCCTTCAAGGCTGGTACAGAAAAATCAGAAGTGCCAAAGAAGATTAGTTTTTTTGTGTTCATAATGATTATTTCGTCCAGCCAACCACTTCCGCTTGTGACGTCCGTTTTCCTCCCACGGGACTTCCCAGGGTCGCAGCGAGAAAACTGACTCACTCTCGGTTGTGGATTTGGTGCGCGGTGTTTTACTATTATACCGCTTCCCAACCATGCAATCACACAACCGAGAGTGCACCGCGGAAGGATTGGCTGGACTCCAATTTTTGAATCCTATTTCTTGGGGACCCGGTCTTTTATTAATAAGCCATTCAGATGATCGTATTCGTGTTGTAAGACACGAGCTAAGAAACCTCTTGCTTTGATTTTTATTTTGTTGCCGTTCTCATCCAGTGCTTTCAGTTTAATTTTTTTGGCGCGGGGGATATCAACAAAATATTCTGGAATAGAGAGACAGCCCTCTTCTAATTCACCCGTCTCGCGCGAGTACTCGGTAATCTCGGGATTAATGTAGGCGTCGGGAGCGCCGTTCTCGTCGGCGAGAGTTTTGTCAATCACAAAGATTTGTAGGTCTTCGCCTACCTGATTAGCGGCTAGCCCAACCCCCTTGTCCTCGACCATCTTTACACGCATAGCCGAAATTAACGCCTTAATGGCAGGCGTAATCTCCTTGACTTCTGTCAGTTTTTGTTTTAGTATTTTGCTAGGTTCTTTGGTAATGTCCATTTGGTGGCTTGTTATGGGGTGCTTTATGAAAAAAAGATTTTTGGATCAGGTCGTTGATTTTTTGGATAATCACCGTCGGGCGGCCAAGGCGATTTATCCGTTTCTCGCGGTTGGGGCAATTTTTTTCTTTGTGGTTGAAGGAATTTCCGTTTGGGCTAGGGACAAAAAACACTAGTCCAAACTAACTCGCCATTGGCTACCCACAAGGCGGAGTAAGTTGCTCCGCTCTTTTCTTTGGCCTGCCGTAGCCTCGGCGGAGGCGGCATTTTTTATTTTTAAAATGATCTCTTGGGTAAATAAACCTTTCTCACGTAAACCAGTAACTGGCCCAAGTACACTGATTGTTAATTTTTGTTTGGCGACCTCGTTTTTAATCTTTTCCGCCACAATTCTGGCTTCCTGTAACGTTTTACGTGGATCGCGGTGGCGATAAACCAACTTAATTATCTCGCAGAATGGTGGGTAATTTAGTGACTGACGATTGGCCAACTCGTTTTTAATAAACTGGTCGACACCACCCTCTGCTAAAGTTTTGATGGGGGTTGAGTCGACGTGGTAGCTTTGGATGATAGTTTGTTCCGACATTTTTGTCAGAGTCAATAAATCATGCAACGCCTCTTCGTCAGCCCGCCAATTCGCAAAATTAGCCAGCAGATCCGCGTTTAATATAGCGATTAAATCTGGTTTGATCAAGTATAAGTAGCTGAATATTTTTTGGGTAGTAAAAAGTATCGTTGAAGGATTAGCTCTAAATTCGTTGATAATTTTATCTGCTTCGGCTCGGGTGGTAGCGCTGTCATTGCTTAGTTCTAGCATGGGCGGTGCGGTGATGTTTTGGCGATCTAGCCAGACTTTCAACTTTTCCATGGCTTTTTGGATGCCCAGACCTTTATACTCTAATATTCCACCTTTGCATTTTGGGCACACGGCGGTAATTGGTTCGGTGTTTTCGCAATGATGGCAGATTAAGTTTAATTCTTGATTCTTAATTCCTGATTCATTTCTGTGTACCACCAGTGTATGATCGCAGTTTTTGCAACGTACCGTTTCTCCACACTTTTTACATAATAAGTATGGAGCGTAACCTTTGCGTGGCACAAAAATAACCAATTTTTTCTTTTCAGCGATACTGGTCTGGATCTGCTCTTTTAATTCGGTGCTAAAGGGGGAGTAGTTGGCGTCTTTAATCTCGCTGACCATATCGACTATCTTCCAATTACCATTTTCCAATTTCCAATTACTCAGATCCAATTCATATGCAGTTTCAACGCGAGGCAGGGTGTCGCTAATAATTAGTTCAGCACTGTGCAACTTTGCTAATTGGCGCGCTAAGTCAGGAGCAAAGTATTTGGGAGTAGTATCAGAGTAGTAAGCTGGATTGGATTCAGAGTCCACGATTATTAAGCCAAGCTTCTGCCAAGGTAGGGTCAGGGCGAGGCGAGTGGCGATAACGAAGGTCGGCTGACCAGCGGAGATTTTTTGCTGTAGATCATAGATTTTTTGGTTGTTTAGACCGCTGTGTAAAATTTCTGGTTTTAGTGTGGTGTAGCTTTGGGCGAAATAATCCAAATGCGTAGTTTCTGGAACCAATAAAAGTACCGACTGTCCAGGGTGTTTTTTTATGATTGAAAGATAATTTTTATAGTGACTAGCAGTATCAGTGAGGGGAATAAAAGTTTTTTTGGGTTCGGTTAGTTTGGTTTCTGTCCCGGGAAGAAGATTTATTGGGTATTTTTTCTTTCCAATGAAGTTTGGCAAAAAGTTTTTAAAACAAGGTCCCAGTGGGGCATGATATTTACTGGCCAACCAAAAGGCTAAATTTTGTTGGGCAAGAGTAATTACTGGGGTAGGGGAGATCACTTTTCCGGTGTGCTTGAGGCTAAAAGAAAAATCTTTTTTAAGCATGCGTTTGGCCTGAGCGACTGGGGTAGAAGCTAAAACTAAGCCAGGGATAGAGCGATTACGAAAGGGCACGGTGATCAGTGAGTTGATGTCTGGGTCATGATCACAATAGTAACTCAAAATCTGTGCCTCCGGACGGGGGATAGTAACTAGGGGCACCACTTCTAATAGATACTGCTCTGCCTCGTTCATATGTGGACAATCTTAAGATAATTTGTTAAAAATGACCACTTTTCGACGACACGATACTTTGCTATACTATTTTTAATGACTACGCTTGAAAAAGGTTCAGTTCGTGTACGTATTGCGCCCTCGCCCACAGGCTATTTTCACATTGGTACGGCGCGGACAGCGCTGTTTAATTGGCTGTTTGCTCGTCACCACGGTGGCCAGTTTATTGTACGGGTAGAGGATACCGATAAAGAACGCTCGCAACCGGAGTTTGAAAAAGACATTCTGGCTGGACTGGAGTGGTTGGGCTTAAAGTACGATGAGTTTTATCGTCAAAGTGAACGCGGTGAGCACTATTGTAAGTATTTGAAAAAACTTTTAGCCGATGGTAAAGCCTTTTGGTGCTATCATAGCAAGGAGGAGTTAGGGATAGAAAAAGCCGAGCAAACTAAACGGCATGAAGCACTGCATCATTTTTGTGATCACAAAGATAATCCACCAACTGATAAGGAAAAGCAGTTAATTCGTCTGGCGGTGGATCGCAACATTGAAAAAATTGGTTGGCATGACTTGGTACGTGGTGATATCGAGTTTTCGGCTGATACTGTGAGCGATGTTAGTCTCGCTAAGGATTTAGATACACCACTTTATAACTTTGCCGTAGTGATAGATGACTATGAGATGCAGATCAGTCATGTGATTCGGGGCGAGGATCATATTGCTAATACGCCTAAACAAATTGCGATTTTTCGAGCATTAGGTGTTGAGCCACCTCAGTTTGCCCACCTACCTTTGATTTTGGGGGCGGATCGTTCCAAGCTATCTAAACGTCACGCCGCTGTGGCCTTTAATCAATATATCGAAGCTGGTTATACACCGGAAACAATTATTAACTTTTTGGTTTTACTTGGTTGGACGCCAAATGATGATAAGCAGGAGCTAATCTCCACCCAAGAGGCGATCGAGCAGTTTACTTTGGAAAAAATTCACAAATCAGGAGCAGTTTTTAACCCGGAAAAACTCAACTGGATTAGCAACCAACATTTGCGCCAGCTAGGTGACGAGCAGTTATCTAGCTTGGTGTTGCCATTTGTACAAAGAAACTTTAACCAGGTTGATAACGTCATAGTAAGTAGGCTCATGCCCCTATTGCGTGAGCGCTTGGAATATCTCGATCAAATCAAGGAGTTTGGTTATTTCTTTCAAGCACCGGAGTATGGCCCCGAGTTGTTAGTTGTTGTTAGTTTGGAAAAAAAGCGATGCGGTTGGAGCAAAACAAGCAATTACAAAAGTTTTAGGAATATTATCGGGGGCGGGGGAGTGGGGCGACCAGAAACTACGATCCAGACTAGACGAGGTTGCCACAACCGATTTTGCTGGTGATCGTGGAGCGGTTTATTGGCCAATCCGAGTAGCCCTCAGTGGGGAAAAGTTTTCCGCTGACCCAGTACAGATTATGTTAATCATCGGTCAGAGCGAGACTGCTAATAGATTACAGGCTGCTTTAGCTAAGCTTAACTAGTAAATGCATAAAAGATTTTTAATTATTGTTATTGGTCTGTTTCTGCTTTTTCCCCTATTGGGCAGGGCGGTAGACTCTAATCAGCAGATTTTACAATTACGCGCGCAAATTGAAGAGTTACAGAAAAAAGCCAATGAGTATAGAAAAATTGTTGCTACCAGC
>Ga0075878_114_pt1 | contig 6311 bp, 7 predicted proteins | sample RifGroA1_FD_68301 | JGI IMG/M metagenome (GOLD analysis project Ga0075878, IMG submission 68301) | Parcubacteria bacterium GW2011_GWA1_44_13
GTGTTTTCCATATTGGAGTAGTTAGTTTTTAAAATTTTACTGCCACCGGAGTACGCTCCGCCTCAGCGGACACTTCGAAAAAGTTTTCTTTACTGAAATGCAGTATGCCGGCAAAGATGTTGGTGGGGAAGGTTTCAATCTTGTTGTTCAGCTCGAGTACGTTGGTATTGTAGAAACGCCGGGCTGCTTGGATCTTGTTTTCGGTATCGCTTAACTCATCCTGTAGTTTGGCAAAATTCTCGGAAGCGCGCAGGGTGGGGTAAGCCTCGGAAACGGCAAAAAGACTTTTCAAGGCACCACTCAAGACATTTTCTGCCTCAGCTTTTTGGGTTGGACCTTGGGCGCCCATTGCAGCAGTACGCGCAGCAGTTACCTTTTCAAATACTCCGCTTTCGTGCGACGCATAACCTTTAACGGTTTCGATTAAATTAGGGATTAGGTCGTAGCGACGCTTGAGCTGGACGTCAATGTCCGACCAGGCTTCTTTGACCCGGTTACGCGCGCGCACTAGCGAGTTAAAGATGGCGACCACTCCGATCACCAAAAGCACGATAATCGCTGGGATATTAAACGACCAGGTAATGAGGTTGAAAAAGCCACTCAATACCAGCAAAACAATCGCTAACAAAATTAGAATAGACATATAATTAGATTGTAGCAGATTTGTGGAGAATTTACAGCAGGGGGCGCCGCAACGGCGCCCCCTGCTGCTCTTACTAGCCTTGATTTACTTTTGTCTTATTACTTTTTACTTAGTAGTCCATCCCACCCATTCCACCACCGGGTGGCATTGGTTTTTCTGGCTCGGGCATATCGGTAATGACCGCTTCAGTGGTGAGGAACATTGCCGCCGCCGAGGCCGCGTTCTGCAAGGCCGAGCGCGTTACTTTCACCGGATCAACAATTCCCCACTTTAACATGTCACCGTACTGATCGGTCTCAGCATTATAGCCAAACGAGTCTTTGCCCTTTTTAACCTCCTCGATAATCACTGAGCCCTCCTTGCCCGCGTTGAAAGCAATCTGGCGCACCGGCTCTTCTAAAGCACGGCGGACAATTTCTACTCCGGTCTGCTCGTCCGGATGATCAGTTTTAATATTTTTTAAAACTGCCAAAGCACGAATTAACGCTACACCACCGCCCGGCACAATGCCTTCTTCCATGGCTGCTTTAGTGGCCTGTACGGCATCCTCAGTACGGTGTTGTTTTTCTTTCTGCTCCACTTCGGTAGCCGCACCAACTTTAATTACCGCGATACCACCACTGAGTTTAGCGACACGCTCCTGGAGTTTTTCTTTGTCAAAAGCTGAAGTGGCTTTAGCGAGCGCCATCTTCAACTGATTAACCCTGGCCTCAATCAGGCTTTTTTTGCCCTTGCCCCCAACAATGGTGGTATTTTCTTTAGAGGCTACGATCTTGTGCGCATGACCGAGCATCGCCAGATCTACTCCGTCCAATTTCATCCCCTTTTCTTCCGAAATTACCTGCGCCCCCACCACCGCCGCGACATCCTCGAGCATTTCTTTTTTGCGATCACCAAAACCCGGCGCCTTAATGGCTAAGGTGTTAAAGACACCACGCAACTTGTTAACGATTAAGGTAGCCAACGCCTCACTATCAACATCGTCAGCGATAATTACCAGGTCACGCTTACCGCTCTGTGAAATCTTTTCCAGTAACGGTACAATGTCGGCCACCGCCGAGATTTTACGGTCAGTCACCAACACCATAACATCGTTATAGACCGCCTCCATTCGCTCAGCATTGGTAATCATGTAGTGCGAGACAAAGCCACGATCAAACTGCATCCCCTCCACAATCTCCGCGGTCAAACCAAAAGTCTGCGACTCCTCGACGGTAATTACGGCTTCTTTGCCGACCTTATCGATAATATCAGCAATAGTCGCGCCAATCTCCTGGTCTTTACTAGAAACCGATGCTACTTGGGAGATTTCTTCTTTGGTTTTAACTGGGTTAGCTAATTTAGTTTTAAGAAATTTCACCACCTCTTCTACTGCCTTTTCGATACCACGCTTCAACATCACCGGGCTGGCACCGGCGGTAACATTTTTTAAGCCCTCGCCAATAATCGCCTGGGCCAACAAGGTAGCGGTGGTAGTACCATCGCCCGCCACGTCATTAGTTTTTGAGGCTACCTCTTTCACAATACTGGCACCCACGTTTTCGTACTTATTCTTGAGTTCGATCTCCTTAGCAATGGTGACACCATCATTAGTAATAATCGGCGAACCATAGCCCTTATCCAAAACCACATTACGCCCTTTCGGACCAAGCGTCACCTTAACCGCATTGGCCAAAATATCGACACCATTTTTCATAGCCACGCGAGCTGCTTCACCAAATAATAGTTGTTTTGCCATAATTTAAAATTAAATTCTTATTCGATGATTGCAAGAATATCCTCCTCTTTGCAAATCAGGTATTCTTTTTCCTCCACCTTAATTTCGTTAGGACCGTATTTAGTAAACAGAACAATGTCGCCCTTCTTAACGCTAAGCGGCACCAACTTACCCTCCACCATTTTACCCGGACCAACCGCGATAACTTTGGCCTGCTCGGGACGTTCTTTGTGGATGGTATCCGGCAAAATTATTCCACCCTTCTTTTTCTCCACTTTAATCGACTCCAAAAGCACCTGATCACGTAACGGTTTTATTTTCATACCAATTTAAAAAATTAAATGACTTAGCAGTCCGGACCAGAGACTGCTAAGTCATAATAAGACAAAGAGAAAACAGAGTCAACCCCGAACTAACGTTGTAGGGTAATCACACCAACGTTTATAGAAGGTCCGCAATTAACGGCTAGAGTACGCGGAAGCGTATTACTACTTAAGGTAACAAAACGATAGCTATAGCCGGAGAAGTTATAAGGAGTACCATCAATAGTAACAACACGCGACTCACTAGAACGATTATCCAACATTATCTTTGTCCCATTCTTATAAGTAAGGGCGGAAGGAGACATTTGGCAGATGTTATTAAACTGTACACGACGATCTCTGTATTCCGTCACTAACTGGGAGTAATTACCAAGAGCCGGAGTGGCAGTGACAACTGGTGGTTTTTTCACCACTGGACTACTGCTAGCTTTTGGAGTAGCCGAAAGATTTGGTGTTGGAGTAACGCCGGAATTAATTGTCGACCCTTTACGCATCCCTATAAATACGATCGCCAGCACTATCACCACGATCACTAACCAAATTAGCTTTTTGTTACTCATTAGACACGATGGTTGTGAGCAAAATATACGAGCACCAGCTCCCTCCTGCTGCACAACTATTAGTTGTTGTATATATTATAGAGGTAGCCCTGGTTGACGACAATAGAGAAAGTTGACAAGTCCTGCTCTAAAGTTCCAGCCCGGAATTATTTTCTTGGTAATCCGCCAGACCAGGCAGCTGTTTCACCCGCTGATTAAATTTATTCAACACCGCATATTCTGGTGAGTGTGGATGAAACTCTAATTCCTGCTCGTTGATGGTAATGCGGCCGATTCCTTTGTTTTTACTACCTCGCGCGATACGATTTTTCTGCAAAGCACGGGCAAATTTTTCCAGAAGTACCGCCAAACCGGTAAATTCTAAAACCGCCTCACCGACTTTTGCCCAGCCAACCAGCCAGTGATTCAGTTTGACCGCACGACGTTGCCAGCCATTTAAATCTGGCCAATTGTTCACATAATTTAGCATCCAATTGTTCTCTCTTTGAAAACGGTTAATCAGCTCGTGGTCTCGAACTAACAGCGGCACCAGGTGTAGATAGGTTTGCGCGTTATACAGACTATGCCAGCGCAAAGTTAGCGCGTCGCTAGAAATATAATGATTGAGGCAGATCTTGTCGGGCGCGACCCGGTCGCGCCCGCGCCGGCGTTTGCCAATTAACTCCAACCAAAACGACAACCATAAACGTGCCAGCCAAATTCTTCCTGGTTTAGTAACCACTAAAACATCCAGATCGCTACTTGATTCCATAAAACCTAGCGCTAGTGAACCGCTGGCAAAGATCCCCTCAATAAATGGCACGGCCTGCGCCCAACTGATGTAACGCCGTGCCTTTTCCCATTTTTGCTCAGCATTTTTTTGTTGCGCCAGACGTCCGGCACACAATTTTTCTCTTCCAGTCAAAAAATAAAAGCCGTCATGTGTAGCAATAGTCCCACCACCAATCAATTTATCTAAATTCGTTTTAATTTCATCCAGGCTTACAACACTAGCCCCGGCGAAACTTTGGTGAAACGGATCAACCTGCTTGGGGCTAATCAAAAAACTAGCCACTTCTACCAAAGTTAGTGGCAGATCTAAAACATCATAATAGGCCAAGGTGGCCAAAATCGCCTTTTCCATGTTTAGAAAATACCGCAAATCAAAGAATCTGCTAGTTGCCAGCACAACTGTATCGTGGTTAAATAATCAATCATTATGGATAGAGCAACAAAGCCGGCAGATATTCCAACTCACCCAGGAGTATATATTTTTCGAGATTCCAAGCATAAACCGCTTTATATTGGCAAAGCGGTGAATTTACGTGCCCGCACCAAAGCCTATTTTGCTAAAAATCTAAACAATAACCGCCTAGCACAAATGGTCACTACCGCCGCTAAACTAGATTGGCAGGTCACCGATTCAGAAATTGAAGCATTAATTCTAGAGTCGCAGCTGATTAAAAAATTTAAACCGCGCTTCAATATTATGTTACGCGACGACAAACAGTATTTTTATGTAGAAATTACTAGTGAGGAGTTTCCAAAAATTTTTATTACTCACCAACCCACTCCATTCGGCCCTTTTACTGACGGCACGGCACTGAAAACCACCTTGCGTTGGTTGCGGAAAATATTCCTCTACTGTACCTGCAAACAAAAGCACAACTTACCTTGCCTTAATTTTCATATAGGACAGTGCCTGGGATACTGCTGTTTGAAGAATAGCTACCAGGAGACAAGAAATAAGCAACCCAGGGAATACAAGAAAAATATAAGAGCTATCACGGAAATACTGTCAGGCAGAAAAACCAATTTGGCTAAAAAATTGGAGCGGGAGATGGGACTACTGGCTAAACGAGGTAGACTAGAAGATGCGATCAAGTTGCGTAACCAGCTAGCAAGATTGAACCGAGTTTTTAAAAATGCAGAAATTAATCAAGCTTCAGAAAACACTGCACTGGAACAGCTACAGCAATTGCTAAAATTACCAAGCATCCCTCGTCGCATTGAATCCTATGACGTCTCTAATATTCAAGGTGATTTTGCGGTCGGCGTGATGATAGTTTTTACCGATGGCCAACCAGATAAAAACCAGTACCGAAAATTCAGAATTGGTGGGACTGGCCCGGCCTCCGCTCTATCGAGCTCCGGCCTGGCGAAGGGTGATCCGGCTATGCTGTCTGAAATGCTTACTCGTCGTTTTAAGCGTTCTGACTGGCCTCAACCAAACTTGATTTTAGTTGATGGTGGTAAAGCTCAACTTAATGTTTCCCGGGCCATTGCACGACAAATCCCAGTCATTGCCCTTACCAAAGACGACCACCACCGCGGTAGTCATATCTATAGTAGTCAATTTAACGAGCCAGCCAGCTTAGCCAGTCTCGCTACGCCAATAAAAAATCTTATCCTCAACCTCGACTCCGAAGCCCACCGTTTCGCCATCAATTATTATCGCTCCCGCCACCGAAAAAGTTTTCAGAAATAGATTGACCTTCTCCTTCCTTTTTGCTACCATATTTTATATGTTTTTGGCGTTATTTCAGTTGGTTTTTAACGCCGCGGCTCTGTGGGTAGCACAATATTTGGGCACTGGACTAATGGTTACTGGTGGCCTAAAAAACTATCTAATTGCCGGCGTTATCTTGGGTATTTTAAATCTCGGTTTAAAACCAATTTTAAAAACCATCACCTTCCCGCTAATAATCCTTACCCTGGGTCTGTTTAATTTAGTATGGGTCTGTTTAATTTAGTATTAAATGGTCTAATGCTCTGGCTAGTGGATTATTTCTTCGCTTTTGTTAGTATCCCCACTTGGCAGGCCTTAGTCTGGTCTACCCTAGTAATCTGGTTTGTTAACCTAATATTTAACCAAGCGGCCAAAAGTTTAGCCGCCTCAGACGATCATGAATAAATATCTTATCATTGCGCAGATTGTCGTAGCGGTATTGTTGATAGTCGGCATCTTATTACAGCGCCGCGAAGGTGGTTTAGGATCAGCTTTTGGTGGCGGTAGTGATGGCGGCGGCAGTAATCCATTCAGTACTCGCCGGGGTGCCGAACAGGTAATTTTTTATGCCACGGTTGTT
>Ga0075878_115_pt1 | contig 5769 bp, 10 predicted proteins | sample RifGroA1_FD_68301 | JGI IMG/M metagenome (GOLD analysis project Ga0075878, IMG submission 68301) | Parcubacteria bacterium GW2011_GWA1_44_13
TATGTCGATACTATCTAAGGTTTTTGGCGATGCTAATGCTAGATATATCAAATCTCTCCAACCCCGCTTAGCGGGGATAAATTCGCTTGAGCCGGAATTAGAAAAGCTTTCAGGTCGTGAGTTGGGGGCAAAGAGTCAGGAGTTTAAAGAGAGATTGTCAAAAGGCGAATCACTCGACGACATATTGCCTGAGGCGTTTGCGGCGGTTAGAGAAGCGGGGAAAAGGACGCTTAACCAGCGTCATTTCGACGTTCAGTTGATGGGCGGTATCGTTCTGCACCAAGGCAAGATAGCCGAGATGAAAACGGGTGAGGGCAAGACCCTTGTCGCCACCTTCCCTGCTTATCTGAATGCGCTGGCGGGCAAATATGTAACGCAAGTGGGAGGTGCGCCACACCGGTTGGGGGATATTGCGACACTACCGCCGATTGTTTTAATGCGCAAATTTGTAATACGGCCACACATGCTTGCTACGACAAGCCAAAGACGAGATTCTGGCAGTTCTAAAGAAAAGGAACGTTTGACAGGTGACCAGTGACTTTTGACTAAAATACATTCAAAATACGGGTAAGTGCCTCGCGCAAACCCGTATTTGTCAATTGTCAATTGTTTTTTGTCAAATGTATCGGGGTCCAATGACCCCGATTTGACATTCCCACCCAATCTGATAGGATACAGAACGAGCTCACTCCGAGCTTGTTTTGTTTAAAAAAAGCCAATTACCCTATGACACGATCACTCAAAAAAGGACCATTCATTGACTCAAGACTACTTGAGAAAATGGAAGGGAAAAGCGCTTCCACAGCGGAAATGATAAAGACTTGGGCTCGCTCAAGTCAGATTTCTCCTGAAATGGTCGGGTTCCTTTTTGGCGTGTACAATGGCAAGACACATCTAGAGGTCCGCGTGACCGAAGATATGGTAGGGCACAGACTCGGAGAGTTTTCTCCTACGAAGAAATTCGTAAGACACGGAGGTAAAATGCAGAAGGAGCTTGAGCAGAAGAAGAAAGAAGCAGAAATTACTGCTGCCAAGGCCGCTAAATCTGAAACCCCCGCAAAGAAATAATTTATTTATATGAAAGCAATTCTTAGAAGCTATCGTCAAGCGCCTCGCAAGGTTCGCCTTGTGGCAAATCTCATCAAAGGGAAGACCGTTCCCCGCGCGCTTGTTGAGCTTGACGTACTTCCAAAGCGCGCATCCGGCCCAATGAAAAAACTTTTGATGTCGGCAATTGCAAATGCAAAAGAAAACGACGGAATCGCGCTTGAAGACCTTTTTGTAAAAGAAGTGCGTGTTGATCAGGGCACAATTCTCAAGCGTTCAATGCCAAAGTCACATGGTTCCGCGCACCCTATTCACAAGCACACAAGCCATATTATGATTGAGCTTATCGCCAGTGCAGACACACAAGTCAAAAGTCACAAGTCAAAAGTCAAAAGTGCGGAGACACCGAAGGTGTCGAAGAAAGTTGCTCTTGCAAAAGTAAAAGCTGCTGCAAAGCCGAAAGCAGTAAAGAAAACAAAATAATATGACACACATCGTACATCCATATGCGCATCGTTTGGGAATCATCCGTGACTGGAAGTCGCGTTGGTTTGGCGCAAAAGATGATTTCAAAAAATTCCTCAAGGGTGATGTGCTCATTCGCAAGTTTTTGGACAAACGCCTTCGCGGGAGCTACATTGCAGGCATTGAAATTGAACGCAACGCAAAAACATTTCGTATTCTCATAAAGACCGCCCGCCCCGGTATGGTTATTGGTCGCGCCGGAGAGGGTTCGGTGAAGCTCAAGAATGACATTTTGAAAGAAGCTACACGCCTTAAGCTTGATATTCCAAAAGACTTCAAACTTGATGTTGAGGAAGTGCGCTCACCTGAGTCAAACGCGGGTGTTGTTGCCGAAATGGTTTGCGAAGGGCTTGAAAAGCGTCTTCCATTCCGCATGGTTTTGAAGCAGACTATTGAAAAGGTGATGGCAAACCGCGATGTAAAAGGCGCGCGCATCGCAATCTCTGGTCGCCTTGGCGGAGCGGAAATGGCGCGCTACGAGCAGATTCGTCGTGGAGGTATTCCTCTTCAGACATTCCGCGCGGATATTGATTTCGCAAAGAACACAGCTCGCCTTCCTTACGGCGCTATCGGTGTGAAGGTTTGGATTTACAAAGGTCAGATTTTTGCCGACAGCAAAAAGAAGCTCATTCCTGCAGAAGCGCCTACGAATTTTTAATATACTACTATGTTATTTCCTAAAAAAGTAAAATACAGAAAGTGGCAGAACGCTCGCAAGAGTGAGGCTAAACTTGCAGCTCCTGAAACTCGTGGTATCACGCTTGCTTTTGGTTCATACGGACTCAAGGCTGAAACACAGGCGCGTGTAAAATCAAATCAGATTGAAGCATCACGTAAAGCTATCGTTCGCACAATCACAAAAGTTGGAAAGATGTGGATTCGTATTTTCCCAGACAGACCATGGACACAGAAGGGAGCGCAAGTAGGTATGGGTAAAGGAAAAGGGGAGCTTCAGGGCTACGTGTTTGAAGTTCGTCCGGGTCGTATGCTTTTTGAAGTTGATGGTGTTGATGAAGCGACTGCGATAAAGGCGCTCAAGAAAGCTGGAGCAAAGCTTCCAGTAAAGACACGCATTGTTCGTCGTGTGGAAACTGCCTAATATAGAATACTTTTATGAAAGAAATTAAAAAAACAAGCGCGGAAGATTTGGTAAAACTCCTAGGAGAAAAGAGGGAGGCTGTTCGCGCGTTTCGTTTTGACATTGCAGGTTCCGCAAAAAAGAACGTGAAGGCGAAAATGACGGCCCGTAAAGAAATCGCTCGCATTCTTACAGAAGAGAATTTGCGAAAGAGCACGGGCGTTAATGTAATCGCATAACACTACTATTATGGAAACAAAGAACAAAAAAACTATTGAGACAAGCAACGTAACACGAAAGCAACTTCAGGGCACCGTGGTGTCTGACAAGATGATGAAGACTGTCACTGTCCTTGTAAATCGTTTCGTAAAGCACCCAAAGTACGGAAAGTTTATGAATATTTCAAAGAAGTACAAGGCGCACGACGAGGCTGGCGCATACAAAGAGGGGGACAAAGTCGTTATTGAAGAGTGTCGCCCAATTTCAAAGGACAAATCTTTCAAGGTAATCGGAAAGCAATCTGCATAACAACAACTAACATGATTCAACCACAAACAATCGTAAAAATAGCAGACAACACCGGCGGAAAGATCGGACGCGTGTTCAAGGTGCTCGGAAGCTCAAAGAAGCGCTACGCGATGATTGGCGATTTGGTTGTTTTCTCTGTTCAGGTTGCGGAGCCTCGCAAGTCTGTAAAGAAGAAGGACGTTCTTACAGGTCTCGTCGTTCGCACACGCAATGCGTACCGCCGCAAGGATGGTTCGTACATTCGATTTGATGACAATGCGGTTATTGTTGTTGACAAGGCGAAGAAGGAGGCAAAGGGAAGTCGTATCTTTGGACCTATTCCTCGTGAGATTACTGAAATTGGCTACAACAAAATCGGTTCACTCGCGCCTGAAGTATTATAAATTAAGGAGCGAAGCGACTATAAGTTATTTATCCAGCACTTATTTTGCTACATAATAGACAGGAATGAATTATGTGGTAGACTTGAGCAGATCGAAAGATATGGCTCTTGTGTAGCAAAATAAGTGCTGGATGTAAGGTTTTCTAACCTCGCTTCGCTCACTAAGAAAAACTAACACTATGAAACTCAAAAAAGGAGACAATGTGATTATCACAACCGGAAAGGATAAAGGAAAGAAAGGAAAAATCCTTGAAGTTTTTCCATCTGCAAATCGCGTAGTGGTAGAGGGCGCAAATATTTCTAAACTTCACGAAAAGTCCCGCACAAAAGGAAAGGCTGGTCAGATTGTAGAGAAGCCTATGCCTATCAACGCGTCAAATGTGATGATTGTAGATCCAAAGTCTGGAGCTCGCACACGTGTTGGCATCAAGAAGATTGACGGCAAGAATGTTCGCGTCACAAAAAAGAGTGGCTCTGAACTCAAATAATTTTTAATAATATGAAATCTAAATTTACATCAGCATTTAAAACAGTTCGCGAGAAACAAGCAGGCGCCTATGATGCGATGAAGAAAGAGTTTGGCTACAAGGCTAAGCTTGCCACACCTCGTCTAGTAAAGGTTGTTGTTTCCGCAACAACTGGTCGCTCAAAGGACAAGAATAGGAATGAAATGGTGATGGGACGCATTGCAAAGATTACTGGGCAAAAGCCAGCGCTACGCTCTGCAAAAAAGTCCATCGCAGCCTTCAAGCTTCGTGAGGGAGACAAAATCGGTGTTGCAGTAACTCTCCGTGGCGCGCGCATGATGGGTTTTCTTGACAAGTTTTTCAATGTTGCAATTCCTCGTACTCGCGACTTCCGCGGTTATGACAGAAAGAGTATTGATGAAATGGGTAATGTTACACTCGGTGTGAAGGAACAAACAATTTTCCCTGAGTGTTCAGATGAAGACGTGAAGGATCTTTTCGGTTTGGCGGTTACTATTGTAACTACCGCAAAGAATAAAAAGGAGGCAACTGCGTTTTTTGATATTATTGGCGTCCCGTTCAAGAAGTAAGAAAAACCCCTTATTTTAGCGCATTACGTCGTTGTTTCATTTTGTCGTCTCGTCGCCGTACAATAAGTACGGCTTCGTCGAACGACAAAACTCACGCCTCGTACTGCATCTAAAATAAGGGGTTTTTGGCTAAATTTAAGCCCCGTTTAGGCGAAGCCTAAACGGGGCTTTGTGCTTGTATTTTTTTGCAGATATGGTATAATGTAAGGAATTGGGTACGCATGGGGTGTATTCAAGAGTTCTTTTTTATAGAGGGGTAATTATGAAGAATCAGATCTCTAAGGCTGCAAGGAAGCTTGCATGTTTTACAGGAAGTTCCAGCGCCTCAATGCTGGACGAGTTGGAGGAAATTGACCAAGAGCAGGTATCAATTGACGGCGCAGTTGTTGTAGTCCCGCATGCTTGCGGTGCCGACGGTAACGAGCACCGTTATGGAACACCGTACGTTTCCCCATGGGGAAATGTTACACTGGTACCTCAATAACCGTTCCAAGCTAGAACCAAAACAATAAAACCTAAAAGCTATTCCAAACAGGCGTCTCAAAAAGGCGCCTTTTTTGTTTGTATTGGAAGCAATTTTGTGAGATGATTACTAGACCTGTCGCCTAATAACTTTTCTGTTGCAGTTCCTTGTTTTTTGCTACGTCTTGTCCAAAATTATTCAAAATATCTAGATATTCCTCATAATTTTGGACTGCGTCTCGCTCAAAAACAAGAAACTTCACTACGAAAATTATTAGGCGGCAGGTCTATCTTTGTCATCGCGTGTGCGCTGACATGTTATTTATAGGGAGAAAGTCATGGTAATTGTGCAAAATGGGCATGAACAAATAGGTCGCAACCGCGGTGCACTATCCGCTTGCGAGCGAGAAATTCGACGTAAAAGAAGGAAGATTTAAGGTTTTTCAGGCAAAAAAAATCCAACCTGAGCCCCCTTCTATGAAAAAAGAGGCTGGGGTGTTAATACAGAAAAAGCCAACTTGCTATGAAACGGTTTCGTCAGCACATCACCGTGTTCAGAGCTGGCTCGAAGAAAAAACAAGCAAATATCCAGTGTTTTTCAGGCATCTGCGCGTTACATGATTTATTTTCCCAAAAGGCACCCAAAGGTGCCTTTTTTATTTGTTAGAAGTGCCATCAATGAAATCAGAC